>Ga0247815_10000125_pt1 | contig 58262 bp, 48 predicted proteins | sample UWRJL194509B1_FD_181014 | JGI IMG/M metagenome (GOLD analysis project Ga0247815, IMG submission 181014) | Plant litter microbial communities from Arlington Agricultural Research Station in Wisconsin, United States - UWRJ-L194-509B-1 | ecosystem: Environmental > Terrestrial > Plant litter >... | reverse complement strand
GAGAATTTTACACACTTAAATATTTAGGTGTTGTCAATGGCGTATCTACATTTCAAGGTGCCAACGGACAACCAACTACTACCCCGGTTAGTAGTGATCAGACCTATGCGGGGAATGCACAGCCGACTTATATCTTTGGATGGGGCAATGATTTCAGTTACAAAAAATGGACGCTGAACTTCTTTTTCCGCGGACAAGGTGGAAATAAAATCATGAATGCATCACTGGCAAGTTTTAATACTCCGGCACAGGCATCAACGCATGGTATTCCTACCCTCACACTGAGCGAGCCGGTAACTGATATTAATGCTAACCGGTACTCAACAAAATATCTGGAAGATGGCGATTTCATTAGATTGAGTAATGCTACACTAGCCTACAAATTTAAAATAGCTGGAAACTATGTGAAAAGTCTTCGCGTCTACCTAACCGGCACTAACTTACTCACCATCACAAACTACAGAGGCGTTGACCCGGAATTGAGTTTAAATGTAAATAACCAGCAAAGCGGACAGTTCATTGGTGTAGATAGTAATAATTTCTATCCTAGAACCCGCAGTTTCCTTGCAGGCCTGCAATTAGATTTATAATAACCCTCAAAATCAATCGACATGAATTATTTAAAAAAATATATAAAATCCAACCTGCTGGTTTTACTGGCAGCAGCTACATCACTTACGGGCTGTACAAAGCTTGACACTGTACCGGGGTCAGCATTAACTCCCGATAACTTCCCAACTAACGCAGCGCAGTTTCTACAGGCAACAGGACCAATTTACACGTCATTTTATACTGCCCCAGGCCGCCCTTACTGGTTTGTACAAAATCTGAGCGCGGATGAGAACGTACTGGTAGCCCGTGGTGGAAACTGGTATGATGGCGCTACCTATGCCCAACTGTTTCTCCACACTTACAATGCTGATAATGGAAATATAGGTTCTTGCTGGTCCTGGGGGTTCGGAACTATAGGCCAGTGTAACCAGGTACTGAACATATTTGCCGGCGCACCTGAAAGCCCTGCAAAAGTACAAACACTCGCTGAAGTTAAAACTATGCGGGCGCTCTGTTACTTTTATATGATGGACCTGTTCGGTAACGTGCCTCTTACTACAGTTTTCGCCGATCCAACGGCAGATTTGGCCACAAAACCCCGTGCACAAATCTTTTCTTTTATCGAGACGGAATTGCTGGCTCAAATACCTAACTTGAGTGCTACTACGGGTTCATCGACTTATGGCAGGCCAACGAAATACCTGGCTTATGCTATACTTGCAAAAATGTACCTGAATGCACAGTACTACACCGGCACCGCCAGATGGCAGGATGCGGTAACCATGTGCGACAATATCATTTCTGGCGGACAATATGAACTTACTGCCGACTATTTAGCCATGTTCAAACCAAACAATACGTCTACCGCTCCTAAGGACTTTATCTTTGCTGTTCCTTATGATGGTTTAAATGCATTGGGCATGACTTATGCACGTTTTACCATGCACCCTGCATTGCAAACCAAATACAAAATGCCATATACCCCTGCAGGACCGATGTATACCTTGCCAACATTTATTGCACTGTACAATGATGCAAATGATATAAGGAAAAAACAATACCTGATAGGTAAACAGTTTTTAAATGATGGTTCACCAATCATTGTAACTACTACCAATAAAGGCTTGAGTGATGCGTATAGTGGCCCTAGCCCAACGGCTGTTGTACAGCACCAGCTGGAATTTACACCAGACATTATTTTTAGAAACGTAGCCACTTTTGACGTTGGAAACGATGAACTGGCAAATGAGGAAGGAGCCCGCAATATTAAATTCTATCCTGATAGTTTGAGCCCTGTGCGTGACCAAGGAAATGATGTGCCTATGTTCAGGTACGCTGATGTACTGCTGGAAAAAGCAGAAGCTATTTTACGTGGTGCTACACCTACATTAGGCCATACGCCAGTTAGCTTAGTAAACCAGGTAAGGGCAAGGGCCAAAGCCGCTCCTGTAGCAGCAGTTACATTAAATGATATCCTTGATGAACGTGGCAGGGAGTTCCCAATGGAAGGCTGGCGCAGAAATGACCTGATCCGTTACGGACTATTTGAAAGAACTTACAGCATCAAAACAGATGTAGACCCTAATCACCGGATATTCCCGGTGCCAAGAGCTGAAATGCAACTGAACCCTAAACTGGTGCAAAATCCTGGCTATAATTAATTCTATACAATACTATGATGAATCCTCATCTTTGTTTATAATTAAGTATTGAATTAATACAGCTGCCTGAAATTTATCAGGCAGCTGTTTACACGCCTTTACATGAATCATTTAGCACCATACGATTACATTGTCTTTTTAATTTATTTTATCATCGTGGCAGGATATGGATATTGGGTTTACCGTCAGAAAAGAACTTCGGGCTCGAGCACCAAAGACTATTTCCTGGCCGAAGGTTCCCTTACCTGGTGGGCCATTGGTGCCTCTATCATTGCCTCAAATATCTCTGCAGAACATTTCATCGGCATGTCCGGTTCCGGATTCGCTATGGGCCTTGCCATTGCAAGTTATGAATGGATGGCCGCTGCCACACTGATTATTGTGGCTGTATTTTTTCTGCCTATCTATCTCAAAAACAAGATTTATACCATGCCGCAGTTTCTTTCCGGCAGGTACAATAATACAGTAAGTACATTAATGGCAGTTTTCTGGTTGCTGGTTTATGTATTTGTAAACCTTACCTCAATATTCTTCTTAGGCGCAATTGCCATAGAAACCATCACCGGAATTCCATTCAACATCTGCGTATTGGCCCTGGCAGTATTTTCAACCATTATTACCCTTGGCGGTATGAAGGTGATTGGATATACAGATGTGATCCAGGTGTTTGTCCTGGTTGCGGGCGGACTAATTACCTGTTATATGGCACTGGATATGGTTTCAGATAAACTAAGTATAAACACGGTTTTAGGTGCCCTTCCTGTACTGAGGACTGAAGCCAGCGATCACTTCCACATGATCTTTTCAAAGGGAGATAAGTTTTACAGTGAACTGCCCGGACTGGCTGTATTAGTTGGTGGTTTATGGATCAATAACCTCAATTACTGGGGCTGTAACCAATACATTGTGCAGCGTGCATTGGGTGCAGATTTAAAAACGGGTCGCAGTGGATTGTTGTTCGCGGCCTTCCTTAAACTACTGATTCCACTGATCGTGGTCATCCCGGGTATATGTGCCTACGTACTGTACCAGCACGGTTACTTCCGTCAGGAAATGGTAGACGCCTCTGGAACAGTAAAACCTGATCACGCCTATCCGGTACTGATGAACTTACTACCAACAGGTATCAAAGGACTGGCATTTGCCGCACTTACTGCAGCAATAGTAGCTTCATTGGCCGGAAAGTGTAATAGTATAGCTACCATCTTCACCCTGGATATCTATAAAAAGTTTATTAACAAAGAAGCCTCTGAGAAAAAAATGGTCACCGTAGGACGCTGGTCGGTAGTTCTGGCCTCGCTGATCGCGATTGTCATTGCCCCTGCCCTGCGCAGTTTTGACCAGGTGTACCAGTTTATACAGGAGTACGTAGGGTTCATATCACCAGGTGTATTTGCCATCTTTTTACTTGGTTTCTTCTGGAAAAGGACTACTTCGAGGGCAGCGTTAACAGCAGCATTGCTCACTATCCCGTTGTCTACCTTTTTTAAATTCCTTCCTGAAATTACTCAGGGAGCAATTGAGCCAATTCCGTTTTTAAACCGTATGTCATGGGTATTCTGCATTATTATTGCGGTAATGACCATCATCACGCTCACTGATCCGAAAAGTAAAGACAATCCGCAGGGATTGGAGATAGATACAAAAATGTTTAAAGTAAGTCCCTCATTTATGGTGGCCTCGGTAATTATTTGCGGCATACTTGCAGCATTATATACCGTGTTTTGGTAAGTAATTAATTGATTTTTTAACGATAACACTAAATTTTATGAAAGAGTTAAGCAAAGAGGAAATTTCTCCCTTGTCTAGCATAGAGGATTGGGAAGATGACGTTTTAAAGCGGTACCCTGAACCAGGTACCCCTGCCAAAAGTAAAGAAGAATTTAGAAATTACGATAGCCCTGAAATCGATGCGGTGCGGGAATTCTATCGCCTGAACCATAAATACCAGACCTACGGCAATGTCCTTGCTAAAAAGGATAACTTCCTCAAGTTTGATAAAAAGGAAATGCCCTGGTGGACGGCAATGGAATACCTCAATACACTGATCGACGATTCTGATCCGGATATTTCGCTCGACCAGCTTCAGCACCTGCTGCAAACTGCGGAGGCTATCCGCGCAGACGGGCATCCGGATTGGTTTGTACTTACTGGTTTTATCCATGACCTGGGTAAAGTATTATGCCTGTTTGGTGAACCACAGTGGAACGTTGTAGGCGACTCATTTCCAGTAGGATGTAAGTTTTCGGATAAGATTGTTTACCCTGAATTTTTCGCAGATAATCCAGACAGTACAGATGAACGTTACAATACAAAATATGGTGTATACACACATCAGTGCGGATTGGATAACATACATATGTCATGGGGACACGATGAATATCTGTACCATATCACAAAAGATTATCTTCCGGAAGAAGCTTTGTACATGATCCGTTATCACTCCTTTTATTCGCAGCACCGTGAACATTCATACGATCACCTGCTGAATGCGCATGATCAGGAAATGTTCAAATGGGTGGATAAATTCAACCCGTACGACTTGTATTCGAAGAGTCCAAAGCCACCGGTAGTTTCAGAACTGAAACCTTATTATGAAGACCTGATCGCCAAATATTTACCAGCAATGGTTCGATTGTAACATGGATATAAGAGTAGGCTTGCAGCCGGCTTAATGAAGGTGATGAAGAATGATCATTCTTCATCACCTTCATTAAGCCGGCTTTTTTATGTCAGATTATCATTTCTATATCCTGATAATTTGACATAAACATGCTCAATTATACTGTTATACGTGTTTTTCTAAAAAAGCAGTTTGGTTAAATTTGCTTGTAATGAAGCAGCCACTTACACTTACCGCAGCACTCAACCAGCATATAAATTCTTCCTCAGCCATTCATTTTATCAAAGCTGAACACGAAAGCCGTAGTATTACTTATGCGGAACTTCGTACAAGGGCCCTTGGTCTCCTGCACCACCTGCAAAACTCCGGTGCCAGTAAAGGAGATGAACTGGTTCTGATTACGCAGCGCAATGAAGCCTTCATTGAGGGTTTCTGGGCTGCTGTTTTAGGCGGTATAATCGCTGTACCGGTATCTTTCGGCATCTCCGACGAACACAAATGGAAGTTGTTCCGTATTCTGAGACAGCTCAAGCGCCCATGGATTATGGTAGACCAGCCGAATGTTTTACGCCTGGAGAAGTTTGCGGAAAAAAATGGTCTGGACCAGGAATGGGCAGTATTGAAAACACGATTGCTGGTGATAGAAGAAATCCCTACGTTTACTGCATTGGGCAAAATGGAAGAGGCTGATGAAAACCAGACTGCCTTTATACAATTTTCTTCAGGTACCACAAGTGATCCCAAGGGCGTGGTGCTGACACACAAAAACCTGATCAGCAATATTATTGGCATAGGTGAAGGTATGAGAATGAGCAGCAATGACACTACCTTCAGCTGGATGCCACTCAGCCATGATATGGGCCTGATCGGATTTCACTTGACACCGCTTTTTTTCGGAATCAACCAATATCTGATGCCGACGGACTTGTTCATCCGGCGCCCTCTGCTTTGGCTCCATAAAATTAGTCGGCAGCAAATCACAGTTACCTGCTCGCCAAACTTTGGATACCAGCATTGCCTCAACGCATGGTCGGCCGCCAAAGAAGGCCAAATCAATTTGTCAAATATCAGGTTAATCTTTAATGGTGCTGAACCCATCTCAGTACCGCTGGTGCAACAGTTCCTGAAAACTTTTCATGCCTACGGCCTCAAACCCGAAACCATGTTTACCGTATACGGTCTTGCAGAAGCCAGCCTTGCAGTGGCCTTTCCCGAAGCCGGAAAACCTTTGAAATATGTGACGCTGAGCCGCAATGGCCTTTCTACCGGAACGCAGGTAATACCTGATGAAAACGGAGTGCTTTTCGTAGTAGAAGGCAAAGCGGTGAAGGGCTGTGAGATACGTATTACCGCAGCAGATCACCAGGTTTTGCCAGCTCAAACAATTGGTAAAATTGAAATTAAAGGAGATAACGTTACCAAAGGATACCTCAACCTTCCGCAACTCAATGCAGAAATGATTAAGGATGGCTGGTTAAACACCGGCGATCTTGGATTTTTGAATACCAAAGCTGAACTGATCGTTACGGGCAGGGAAAAGGATATCATATTTATCAATGGCCAAAACTATTACCCGCATGATATAGAGATCATTGCAGAAGAACGCCTGGATATTGAAAAAGGAAAAATTGCCGCCTGCGGCGTACGCAGGCCCCATGATGTTCAGGATCAGATTATCTTATTTGTACTTCATAAGGGACCAGCGGCAGATTTCTATCCCAAAGTTTCTTCTATAAAAAAGACCGTAAATGAATCTGCAGGAATAGATGTGGCTGAAGTAATTCCAGTACCTAAATTACCGAAAACCACAAGCGGAAAAATACAACGGTACCTCTTGGGGAACAGGTATTTGGACGGAGAATATAACAGCATCATCGAAGAACTTAGTGCCCAGGCACGAAAGCTGGTGGAAAACAATGAAACGCTTGAAGTGAACACTATTGAACAAACACTGCAAAGCATTTGCGATGAACTCTTGCCAGACAAGAACATCCAGCCGGACGATAATATATTTGAACTGGGCACAACTTCTCTGATGCTTGCGCAGCTGTACCAGCGTATTGACGAAAAATGGCCGGGCAAACTGGAGATCACCGATATGTTTGATTACCCTACGCTAAATCAGCTGGCGGCATTCCTTCGCAGCAAAGGATAACGTTATTCATAAGCCCCCCGCTGGTATTTCCAGCGGCGGTGGCTCCACAACCAGCCGGCGGGATCGGAACTAATTAACTTTTCGGTCTTCCGCACGTACACAGGCAATATTTCTTCTGCCTGATATTCATATGGTGGCTCAGCTATTTTTTCAAGCGTAACTTCGTAATAGCCCCTTTTTACCTTACGTATCGCCATGAAAACCACTGGGAGCTTGGTAATTTTAGGCAATGACTCTGCACCCATATAAAAAGCAGTATTCTGGTGCAGGAAAGTTGTCCAGTATTTGTTCTGGTTATCCTTTGCAGGAATCTGATCGGCCACCAAGGCTATAATTCGTTGTTCTTTAATGCGTTTTACCACCGTTGGCAGGGTTTCATCTTTCGGTATTGGTGCACCGCCAAACCTGGAGCGGACTTTCAGTACAAACTCCTCCACCTTCTTGTTGCTAACGGGCATATAAATTGCATCTATCGGTGTTTTAAACTGCAGGCACCCTGCAAGTAACATCCATTCCCAATTAAATTGATGAGTAGCCATGATAACTACCGATTTTCCATCTCTCAGGTAGTTATCAAGAATTTCAGTGTTCAAAAACGTTACCCGCTTTTGCAGCTGGGCAGGGCTCATCACAGAGGCTTTCAAGGTCTCCACCAGCCAGTCGGTCAGGTTTAAATAGAATTTCCGGGTCAGTTTAAGGATTTCCTTTTCCGTTTTTTCAGGAAAAGAACGCTTTAGATTGGATTGGACCACCTTGTAGCGGTACTTAATCAGGTAAAAAGCAATAAACGCCACAAAGCCTGACAGTACATACAAAATAGACAGCGGCAATTTTGCCATTCCTCGCAATATAAACATAGCTGATGCCGATGATTAATTATACTAAATTTCTTACTCTTTTGTAAAAATATTCTATGGTAATTAAAACACCAATGCTTTTGTAAGCTACAGAAGTATTATTACAATTTGACCAGAATAGGAAATAATCAGGGACGCAGTCCTTATTGCTCATGAAAAATCCATTTATCAATAGCTGCCGCGACGGTTTCCTCTATAAATGGCTTGATAATCACGTCATCCATACCGGCGTCAAGGCAGCGCCTGTTATCGCTTTGCAGGCAACTGGCGGTGACTGCAATGATGGGTACATGACTATTGATTTCCAGCGCCCTGATCCGGGTTGTAGCTTCATAACCGTTCATATCAGGCATTTGTATGTCCATTAAGATCAAATCAGGGAACTTTTTTTTGCAATAATTCAGTGCTTCGCTCCCATTTACAGCCTCTATCAATGTGGCCTCCGGGACAATCCTTTTCAGCACAATTTTGGTTAGCGACATATTAATCGGATTATCTTCTGCAATGAGGATCAGTAATTCACTGGATGGCGTAATCACCGACGCACCATTTTTTATACTGTGCAGGTGTTCGGGCGCAGGGTCGCCACCTTCAGTTTTAAAATTGACATCAAAGTAGAAGAAGCTGCCCGATCCTGCAATACTCTTCAATTGCAGATGGCTTCCCATCAATGCCAGCAGCTTATTGGAAATAGTTAGGCCTAATCCAGTTCCCCCATACTTCTTTGTAATGGATACATCTTCCTGTGCAAAGGCTTCGAAGATTTTCTCCTGCATGTCTTCCCCTATTCCAATCCCAGTATCCTTAACACCAATTCGCAACAAAGCTTCGTCGCCATTAATGGCAAGCACCATTATTTTGAGTTCAATAGATCCTTTCTCCGTGAATTTTGCCGCGTTTCCAAGCAAATTAACCAAAATCTGTTTCATACGCACGGCATCGGTCCAGATAAACCTTGGAAGATCATCCGGTATATTTAAGATCATCTTCAGTCCCTTCTCCTGAACGGGATAAGTAACTATCTCTGTAGCCTGCCTTGCCATTTCATAAATATCATATTTGCCGATATCCATTTCCAGCTTTCCAGCCTCGATTTTTGAAAAGTCAAGGATATCATTGATAATTTCCAGCAGGGAATTGGCCGACTGGTTAACAATGGACAGATATTGTTGCTGAATGGCATTCATATCAGTTTTCAATACCAGGTCGGTAAATCCAATCACGCCATTGAGCGGCGTACGAATTTCATGGCTCATATTGGCAAGAAATTCAGATTTCGCAATGTTGGCCTGTTCCGCCTGCAATTTTGCCACCTCCAGCTCTTCCCGCTGGTGTACAATGTTGCTAATATCGCGCCCGATGGCAAAACGGTTTCCTGTAGAAATTTCCGGGGTTATTGTCCATTGTATAGTTTTATAATGACCTTCACTGGTACGAAACCTGTGCGTATAGTTGATCGTTTTTTCGCCCACGGCAAGCTGCCTGATTTCGTCCCTGGTATCTCCAAGGTCGTCTGGGTGAATAAGGTCGAAAACCGAGGTATGCAGCAAAAAGTCGGTATCCCAGCCTAAAAGTTTTTTAAAGGCAGGATTAACTTTAGTAAAGGCACCTTCAGCATTATTGATACAGATGAGATCATCTGACAACATGAAAATCTTTTCGAAATGTTTCAGTTCTTCCTTTTCTCTCTTTTCTACAATCAGAGCAGTTACCTCATCGGTTAGCAATTTCAATCCCTTTTTCTGCTTTTCAGTTAACTTACCTGGCTGATGATCACAAACTACCAGCGTCCCCAGGGCATATCCATTTGGATCAATCAAGGGATATGCAGCATAAAAGATGATCCCCGGTTCATTGGTCACCATTTCACAATCCATAAAGCGAATATCCTGGGTAGCATCGTTAATTTCGAATATTCCCGTATCCATAATGGTATACTGGCAAAAAGATAAGTCGCGCCGGGTTTCTGTGATATCAAGGCCAACCACAGATTTGAACCATTGCCTGTCATCATCAATGAGAGAAACCAATGAAATAGGTGTATCGCAAATTAGCGCAGCGAGTTCTGTAATCCTATCAAATTCGTCTTCGTGCAATGAATCCAATATTGCATACTTATGCAATGCCCGGATACGATCTTTCTCATTTGCTGGTTTAGGAAATCTGGTCACTTCAGAGGGTTAATAAAGGCTATAGTTGGTCTTAAAAATTTACCGGAGATTGAAGGTAGATAAACTCCACATAAAACTGACCGTTCACTTTATTCATTCGTTTACCTAATCAAAGTAGCCTGTATAATTATTGGCGCTCAGTTCACACCGTATCAGGCAGAAAACGTTTAATAAATACTCAATTACACCACCCACAAGATTTTCAGACGCGCAGTTGGCCAATCAAATGGGCACCGCTCTTACCACATTTTTACTTCATCCGGTAAAGGATTGCGTTAAAATCAGTATGAAAAACAGTCCGAAAGATCCAGGTTGGAGCGCCTATAATCTCGCCAGTTCAGTAAACAAACGTGAGGCTATTGGTGGTGATTACCCGAATTTAGCGGTAGATTTCAAAAAAGTGATCCTCTCCATTGGAGATATTCCTGTTCCCTTAAATCCTCAGGTAAGTCTGACAGATAACCAGATTCATTTTACTGGGAAGCTGACCTGGATACAGAAGGTTGTGAAAAGGACGACCAGATCATGTGCGTTGCTTACCTTCCTGAAACTTTACAGGCATTTAAAATTTTTCACGGTGCCTACCGGGGAGAAGAAAGACAGATCATGCCTTTGCCGACTTTTTCCGGAAAAATGAACATAGAGACCTATTTGTGTTTTATCTCTGCCGACAGGGAAAGTGTTTTCAACAGTGTTTATACTGGTTCTTTGGTTTGGGACTGTAGAAAACTATGTTGCAGATAAAAAAGAATCATAAACCCTGAGGGATTGCGCTCTTAGGGCGTAATCCTTTCAATTTCATCAGCCGCAGCTTTTCCTCTTTTACGCTGATGCGATGTTGTGGCGGAACCAAATGATTTTGTATAAGACATTTTAACGATCAAATACTTACTTGATTCAGGATGGAAATCCACATGTGATTTTAATTCGAAGGCCTCAGCTGTCAAGGCGCCAAAATAACTCGTGATGGTACCTGTCTGCAAGACATCTACAAAGGAAACCTGGAATGTTCCACCATCCTTTTTTAATGTCTTCCTGATGCCCGCATTTAACACTCCATAACCATCTACCTTTTTAGAACCGTTGTAAAATCCAGAATTATAATACCCTGAAAGTTCTATCGAAATATCTGCCGGCAATCTAAAAACGTTGCTGGTATTTAGGTTGGAACTAAAATAGGTTTTACTTGCAGGTTCTGGTGTGTAATCGAGTTTAAATCGGTGCCAACCGGCATTCAGGTTATAATTCATAGTCCACCAACGGGCAGGTGATAACGGAATGTTGGCCTGAAAAGTAAGGTTGTCCTGAAAAATCAGATTTTGAGGGGACACGGCCATTTGCTGTTTATCGGCAGTGTACACGATCTGGTGACGGGCGATAGGATGTTTATCCCGGCTCAATAAAACAGAGAATGCATACCCGTGGTCAATATAACCCAGTTTGAGATTATTGGTGATGGTTGGTTTTAATAAGGGATTACCGGTATTGACCGAACCAGGGCCATTATAGGTGATATAGGAAGCAAGGTCACTATAGGACGGCCTGCTGATCCTTTTGGAATAGGACAAAAGCCATTCTACATCTGTATTCAGTTTTCCTGAAAACTGCAAATTGGGAAACCAAACTCCCAGGTGGCGGTCAGCAATAGTAAGGCCCGCTAAAGGATCATCCATTCGTGTGTCTGAATATTCATAACGAAGACCGCCAACAATTTCTGTGCTGCTATTGAGTATTACTTTAAGTGAACCATATACAGCTCCGATCTGCTCTTTCATCAGGATATTATTCATAGCTGCGGATCGGCTTACATAATCTTCATTAACCAGACTTTGAATTGCCGAAATACTATTTGTTCGGGTTTGTGTTCCCTTCAAGCCTGTTTCCAGGCCGATTTTATCGCTCAATTGCCTGGTATAATCGAATTTAGGCGACCAGATACGGATCAGTGTGTTGGATAAGCCCCTTGATAGCGGGGAGAAAAGGGTATCATTGCTACCTGCCTGATTGCCGTTTTGGTCAAGGAAGGAACTTTGTACATCGATAGGATAATTATTTTTATAATTAATGTAATCGATGTTCAATGAGACTTTGTCGCCTTTTTTAAATTGCTGTTCTGCATAAATACCCGAGGTTAGGTTACGCCAGTGATTCACACCATTTACCGAAGCATTCAGGTTGTAAATATTGTCCTGCCCGACGAGGTATGTGCCTTTGTTAACCGTGTGGACCGTGGTATTGCTGTTATTGTAATTTATGCTACCACCGATCATTAAACTTTTGTTCAATTTTAAATCTATGCCGGCCCCGACCTGGTGATTGTTAAACAGAAGCTTGTCTGTGCCTAAGAAATCGGAGGATGCCATTCCCCCAAGTAACGGTTCCTGTTCTGTTCCTATCGCATGGAAATCGCTATATGCTTTATCGCGTGAATAGTTGTAAGAACCATACAGATTAGTTCTTTCTGTGTTGTGGTTGAGGCTTAAACTGCCTGTCGTTTTCTCCCCGTAACCATAACCAGCGGTTAGCGAGACCGACCCGTTAGTTCCCTCAATGCTGCTTTTTTTTGTGACTATATTGATCAGTCCGGCGCTTCCTTCTGCGTCGTATGCCACTGAAGGACTGGTGAGTAATTCTACTTTGGCAATATCGTTTGCGTTCATCCCACCAAGCATCCTTACCACCTGGTCTAAAGCCATCCGCATAGGCTTGCCGTTTAACATTACCATCACCCCATTTTTACCGTTTAACATAATTCCATTATTCTGATGGTCAATTATCACACCCGGCGAACGCTCTAATACCTCAAGGACCGAGCTTCCTTTGCTGATCAGGCTGTTTTCTACATTAACCACTGTACCATCTGCCCGTTGCCGGACCTGCCGCCTGTCGCCGCGAATGACGACTTCATTGAGCGGCTTACTGTTTTCGTGCAAAATCTGCGTGTCGATAATTTTTGGCAGGCGGTTCAGCAACAACTCAAATACAGGCGTATATTGTGGCTGGTAGCCGATGCTATATAATCGTAAAAGGTATCTTCCTGGTACAATACTGTCCAATTGATATAAACCTTCTTCGCCCGTGAGGGAGGAGCGGACTAAAGTACTGTCCGCAGCTTTTAGTAAAGATGCCGTGGCATACAATATCGGCTTTCCTGTAGAATCGGTCACGTTTCCTGATACTACCTGCTGAGCAGATGTATAACGGATTAGTCCAAGCAGGATAAATAACAACGTTAATTTCTTTGACATGATAAAATTCTTTGCGATTTTTAATACAAAGAAATCTGTCAGAAAATACTAGTAAAAATCTGTTTGATGACCGGGCAGGTTTAATTGATGAACAACAAATGAACAGCTTAACCTTCGCCGCGCGTCAATCATCAATAATTCGCCACCGTTCGTAAATAGTCTGTACATCAAGAATATAAATAGCTTAAATTTATTCAATGGTATTCAGTATGAACAATTTATGGAATGACGGACCGGAACAGCACTGGTTTTTCAGATACAAATTCTATCATATACCTTTTTGGTGCCTGTACCACTACCTGTGGTTAACAGTTGCTTTTGGTAACCCTTATAAGGCCGCAGCCAATATTGTATTCCTTCCCTATAGCTTGAAATACCTGTTTTATGTTGTATTTGAGGCCCTCGCAGTTTATTTTAACCTGTATGTGCTGATTCCAGGTTACCTGGCGAAAAAAAGGTATTCCGCTTATTTTAGTGCGCTGGCATTGACAGTTTTGATTACCGCACTGCTGATAGTAGCCGGTTATTATGCAAGTTCCGCACTTACGGGTAAAACACTCAGTGAACTTTATGGCAGTGGTTCTAACTGCTTTTACTATTTTCTGGGTTATGCCCTGCCTTCGGCCGTTGCCAGCATGAGCCTTGCCATGACGATCAAATTCCTGAAAAACAGGATGCAGGAGGAACGCAGGCAGGAACAACTTGAAAAGGAGAAACTGGAGACCGAACTAAAGTTTTTGAAACATCAGTTTAATCCGCATTTTCTATTTAACAGCATCAATTCTATATTTATCCTGATCCGTAAAAACCCTGATTTGGCTTCGTCGGCTTTGGCTAAGTTTTCTGACTTACTGCGTCACCAGTTATACGACTGTAACGACCTGCAAATCTCTCTGAGCAAGGAGATTGGTTACCTGAAAAACTTCATCGACCTGGAAAAGCTACGCCAAAGTCATACTTTGCAAGTAACTTTCTATGTTGATGATTTTTATGCTGACCACTTAGGGATAGCACCTTTTATCCTCATGACTTTTGTGGAGAATGCATTTAAGCATGTTTCCAGAGATACGGATGCTGCCGGAAGTATAGATATCCACATCTCCCTCAATCAACATCTGCTGGACATGACAGTTAGCAACACTACAGGTGAAGGGGTAAACAATGACGTTGGTGGTATTGGATTAAAAAATGTACAGAGAAGACTTGACCTGGTTTATCCCGGACAGTATTTGCTTACAATTAAACGGACTAATGCCCGATATTCAGTTAGTTTGCAACTGGCGTTGAAAGAACTGGCCTTATCTCCTGTACCTGAAATAATATATTAAAATAGATGATAAACTGTGTAATTGTAGATGACGAACCACTGGCAAGAGAAGGCCTGACCGATTTTGTAGAAGATGTAGACTTTCTTGAACTCAATGGTACCTGTGAAAACCCACTTCAGCTGATCCAACTGTTGGAAACAAGATCGGTAGACCTGATCTTTCTGGACATCCAGATGCCTAAAATGAGCGGACTGGATTTCTTACGGATTACTAAAAACCCACACATGGTGATACTTACAACGGCATACCCCAATTTTGCCCTTGAAGGTTTTCAATTGAATGTATTGGATTATCTGTTGAAACCTATTACGTTTGACCGGTTTTTGATGTCAGCTACTAAAGCAAGGGACTACCAGCGTTTCCTGAATTTTTCTGTCGCCGGAAAAAAAGAACAATCCGCACAGTTGGAAGATTACTTTTTTATCCGCTGTGGCAATAAATATGAAAAGATATTCTTTGATGATGTGCTTTATCTTGAAAGCATGCAGAATTATGTAAATATCATCACAAAAAAGGGAAAATATACCACCCTGACCAATCTTAAGAATCTGGAATTAAACTTTGACAGCAGCCTGTTCATGCGGGTGCATAAGTCGTACATGGTTTCTTTACGACAGATCGAAAGTATAGAAGGTAATGAGATATTTATTCAATCTTTTCGTATCCCTTTAAGCCGGAGCTACAGGGACCACGTATTGGCTGTCGCGGTTAATAGTAAGCTGATTGATAAAAAGTAGGTTTTATTTGATCAGCTCCATAAGCACAAACATTTCGTTTTGATGGCTTTTGCACAAAAACAAAGGCCTCTAAGATATTCTCAGAGACCTTTATTTTACTACAGGAAAAAATCAAACTCTGCTTCAGCAACTGTACTCAAGCTGTGAATATATGAAAACTCACAAACTGCATGAATAGGATGCATCTTTACTCCTTATTCATCCTGACAATACTGGGATAGAATTTTCCTTCAATGCTAACCAGATCACGTTGAGCAGCAATTACCGTTTCAATATCCTTATACGCAGATGGATTTTCTTCCACTGTGCCGCCTAATAGAGTAACTCCTGCACTAGCCAGCAGCTTTTTCATGGCAGACACCGTCATACTGTCTTTGGCTTTTTGCCTGCTCATTGCACGACCTGCACCATGTGATGCGGAGTATAATGCACCATTTGCACCTTTACCGGATACCAGATAAGCCGGGGCAGTCATGCTTCCTGGAATAATGCCAAATTCACCTTTGTGGGCGGGTGTAGCTCCTTTACGATGAATAATTACCTGCCTGCCATCGGCCAACTGATCTTTCCAGGCAAAATTATGATGGTTCTCCACCACATGCAACGCATTTAAACCCAAAGCATTTAACAGATTTGCGTGAATGCGCTCATGGCAAGCCTGGGCATAATCTCCAGCCAAAGTCATAGTTAGCCAGTATTCCTGACCTGCTTCACTGTTCATATCCAGCCAGGCCAACTGCTGGGCCTGCCGAGGCAGTTTACAGGTATTCATTGCTATCTGCGTGTAATGTCTCGCTATGGCGGAACCTAAGCCCCGGCTTCCTGAGTGTGTGAGTAAGGCGGTATATTTCTTAGCCGGCAAGCTCAGAGTGTTACCTTGCAAAAGTTCTATTTCACCAAATTCAACAAAGTGGTTACCGTTGCCGGAAGTACCTAATTGCCTCACCGCTTTGCCACGCAGAGGTTTTAGAAATGGAATCTCGTTAAACACACTACTATCTAATACCTCGTGTTCCTGCCTGCGCTCCAAACCACCTTCCATACCGAAATGCGTATGATTTTTCAAGGCCTGTTTGATCTGGTATTCAAACCTGTTCAAAAAACTCTCACTCTCATCGATAATCGACAGTGCCATACGGCAGCCAATATCCATCCCCACCGCATAAGGAATAACTGCATTATCTGTAGCCAAAACACCCCCAATCGGTAGGCCGAAGCCCATGTGCGCATCAGGCATCAATGCACCTTGCACGCTTACAGGCAATAGGCTAGCGATTTCCATTTGCTTTTTGGCCGATGGTTCTATGCCTTTGCCGCCATAGATTTTGCAATACACAGGTTCATCACGCAGTTCAAATGTTTGGAATAATCGCTCCTTTTGTTTGCCAATTAACTTCTCGGCTATTTTACTTGTCAGTTCGTTATCAAGAAATGCTTCCGGATCATTTTTAATATTTACTAATAGATCAAGCACCTGCTGTGCAGTGTAGTGCTTGAAATTTTTTGAGGCTATACCAATCACCAGGCTTCTCAGCTGATCATTATGATAACCTATTTTACTTAAATCTTTTGTTCTTAAATTTCCCATTTGGGTTATATTTCTAAATTCAGTCAAGCCGTTTTCAGGCTATCTCAAGGATGTTTCAAAAATTTGTCTACGTATTTTTTGAATAGATTTAAATCTCAGTTCGTCCTGGCGGGAGGATATACCCTTTTTAAAAGCGCGCTGAAAAATCAAATGCAATTGTGGCAAGGCACAATAATGTACAGGCTACCTAAGCAACCGAATTATCAATTAATAAAGTACAGGATTTGCCTGCCTGATTAGGCAATGAGCGAAAGGGACGATATGTAGATATATGCTGTCATCATTCCTTGAAATTAAGAGATAACTAATTAGGAATTAGCGCAAAGATACCAAATAATTGTAGCTATCCAAATCCTTTCTTCCTGTATTGCCATGTGATTTCTCCAACCCATCTTTCTTGAAAAACACTTTACATTTCATACTCTTAATAAGTGTAATACACCCAGCACTCAAACATTTGAGGAATTTCTCAGTTATACTGCCAGTACCACTAATTAATGCCAACCGAATTGAACGCAGAACAACCAAACATTGTAGAAAAGAGATTTAACGTCTCGAAATTATTATTAATTCTTGGCCTGAGCGTGCTTTTATCGGGCGAGGCCTATTTTGGTTACCGGCTACACACGCTTTCTGATCAGCAGGAAATAATCAAAGAAGATTATTCAAATGTTAATAATATCACTTTTGGCCTGTTTTCGGTAGACCAGTGGCATGACAAGGTAGCCGGCATTATCAACCACCAGGTCCGTCATTTCACAATGACCAAAAAACAAAAAAAGGCACTTCAGCTCGAAGTTGAACAAATCATTCTTGCATTGATCAACAAGGCGGAAGCGTTAGTGAACAAACCGCAAAAGTCAGTTGGCGGAAAGCTTAAACGTTTTGCTGTTAAAACCTTTGTGAATACCGATAAAATAAAAGCCCAGGTACCATCTTTCGCAAAAAACATAATTGCCAGGGTCGATAACCCGGCAAACAAAAAGCAGCTGAGTACCATGGCGATGGGCAAATTCACTGCTGTGGAACAAAGTGATTATATCGATAGTACTGTCACCGCAAATCAGGCTGTGATCAATAAAATGTATTCGAAGTACCGCGTTTCTTCAAGAGAGGGATTGAATAACAAACTTACTGCATCACTGGAAGACATAAGAAAGACCACCTATAACTACTCATTTGGTATGCTGGGTTGCATCGTAGTAGTTCTATCCTTATGGTGGCTACTACGTAAAAGGGTTGAATTACAGGCTACCCTTTTTATCATGTCATTGTTATTTGCATTTATGCTCCTTGCGGTTGGTTTAACGGCTTCGATGATTGAAGTTGATGCCCGTATCAAATCGCTCGACTTTGTATTATTGGGCGAACATGTGGTTTTTGACAACCAGGTATTATTCTTTCAAAGTAAAAGTATACTCGATGTTGTGCATGTTTTGGTGAAACAACCGGCCATCGATTCTATTCTTGTCGGTATTTTAATACTCGTATTCAGTATCCTTTTTCCAATCATGAAATTAAGTTCGACCGGTATCCATTTGCTGAGCAAAAAGAAAATTGCCGAAAATAAATTCATTAAATATTTCGCATTTCAATCTGGAAAATGGAGTATGGCAGATGTAATTGTTATCGCCATATTGATGACTTATATAGGCCTGAATGGTTTACTGGAAAGTCAATTGTCCAGTCTGAATATCAAAAGTGATTCATTGAGCATTATTACAACAAACAATACGGCTTTGCAACCGGGGTTTATCATATTTATCAGCTTTGTTTTGTATGGCCTTATTTTATCAACGATACTGAAGTCTATCACTCCACATAACACGCATTAGATTTTTTAAATCAAAGTTCAAACTACAATCTAATAATCAAGACCTTGACAACTCAGCAAAACAACCCACCGGCAACGAAATTTGGCTTACCAAATATTATACTCATTCTTGGATTAAGCATCCTGCTTTGTGGTGAGGCATATTTTGGCTATCAGCTACATGAACTTTCCCTACAGCAGGAACAACTCAAAGAGGATTATAGTATGTCTAATAACATTACTTTCGGACTTTTCTCTGTTGACCAATGGCGCGACAAGATATCTGCAGTTATCCATCGGGAAGTACGGGATTATAAGATGACGGCAGCACAGAAGAAGGCTTTGCGTAAGGAAGTTGAGGACCAGCTGAACGGGCTGGTTAATAAAGCTGTTGCTGAAATTAATAAGCCACAAAAAACAATTGGTGGAAAGCTCAAAAAATTCGCCTTTAACAGTTTTGTGGATGCTGAAGATATAAAGGCACAGGTACCTTCTTTTGCAAGTACCATCATCAACAAAGTGAATAGCCCAGCCAGTACAACGAGACTGAAGAACATTGCTACCAGCAAAATACAACAGCTGGCTAGTGAGACGTATGACAGTACCAGCGTTGCCAGTGCTCAGGTCACGAAATACATGTACAGCAAATACCATGTAGCAGATCAAAAAACATTGAATAAACAGCTGAATTCACGATTGGACTCTATTCGCACAGTAACTTATAACTACGCTTACGCCATGTTGGGATGTGCTGTGCTGGCACTTGCGTTATGGTGGTTATTGCGTAAACAGGAACATTTGCAAAAAACCTTGTTTGTAATGGCCCTTTTGTTTGTACTTGTGCTTTTGGCAGTTGGAATTACTGCATCTGTAATAGAAGTTGATGCACGGATAGGGTCTCTTAATTTTATGCTGATGGGCGAAAAAATTGTTTTCGAGAATCAGGTACTATTTTTCCAAAGTAAAAGCATACTTGGCATAGTGAAAGTATTAATCAATCAGCCGAAGCCCGATGCCGTGGTGGTAGGCGTGTTGATACTTTTATTTATCATCATCCTGCCGCTTTTAAGAATTATTGCCAAAGGTCTTCACATTTTGACCAAGGACCCGGTTGCCGAAAATAAAGTGGTAAGATACCTGACCTTTGAGACCGGCAAGTGGGATATGTCTGATGTAATGGTTGTAGGTATTATGATGACCTATATTGGTTTGAACGGTATCTTGAAAAGTCAGCTCTCCAATTTGGATATACATAATGATTTCCTAAATACCACAACGGTGAATTATACATCGCTGCAACCGGGCTTTATCATTTTTGTAGGTTACGTCGTTTTTGAAGAAATTCTGTCCTTTATTCTAAAGAGGATTACACCTCCAGAGGAGGCAGGTCCTCAGCCCTCTGGCCTGGCATAAGTAAATCCAGGTTTAAGGGGGGCCCCTGAAATGAATGCTATATCTGCATTTTCTCAAGGATCCCCTTAAATCTGCGTTAACAGTGACACATTAAAGCACAATATTCTCAATTGCTTTATCCAAAGCTGTGGCCTGCAGGTCGGGCATAGACACACCTTCTACCCTTAATACAGTTACATCCGTCATTCCTAAAAAGCCCAAAACAGCTTTTAAATATGGCGCGGTAAAGTCAAAGGCAGTCATTGGTCCTTCAGAATATATACCGCCTGATGAAATTGCGAGGTAAACTTTTTTGTTTTTGATCAGTCCTTCTGGTCCTTGCGCCGAGTAGGAAAAGGTTACGTTTGCACGAGCAATATGATCAATCCACGCTTTAAGCGTAGAATGGATATTGAAATTGTATACCGGTGCACCAATAACAATAACGTCAGCGTCATGTATTTCGGCTATGGCGGTATCAGAATGTTTTACGGCTTCAACCAATTCCGGAGATCTGCTTTCTGCCGGGGTAAAGAAGGAATTTAAATGTACTTCTTCCAGGTGCGGAAAAGCAGTTTGGGTAAGATCGTGGGTTTTTACTGTGCTGCCTGGATTTTCAAGCTGCAGTTTTTCAATAATTGCGTTCCCCAGTTTAATACTGAATGAAGCTTCGCCACGCGGGCTGGAAATGATATGTAATATGTTCATCCTCTTATAATTTTGATATGTCCGACAAACTTATGTACATTTGATATGAAAAGGATACTACTATCCTAAAGGATAGCGGTATCCTTTAGGATAGTCACGTAAATCATAAATCAGATGTTTAATCGCCCAGATCACTCTCCAGAAGCTTGCCTTTCAAGTATAAATTCCATGAAGGATGCTCTTTATGTGCTGAATGGCAAATGGAAACTTCCTTTAATTGTGGCTTTGTCTAACGGCCCTAAAAGGTTCAATGACATTCAACGTGCTTTAGGAGACATTACGCCAAAAGTACTTTCAAAAGAATTAAGGGAACTTGAACTGAACGAGTTTGTTGAACGTAAAGTGTTCAATACTTTTCCGGTTACAGTAACCTATGAACTTACTCCGTACAGTGACACTCTGGGTCCAATTATCGAAGCGCTTAGTACCTGGGGTGCAAAGCACAGACAGCGGATTGTGGAAACCAGAAAACAGGAACCTGCTTAAAATCTTTTAGGCAGCTGATTATTGCCCCCTCCGTCTGACTGCGATTTTTTATGGCAGTCTAAACTGGAGGGGAACAACGCTTAATTCTATTCAGGTGCGATATCTGGAGGCAGCAATTTGTACATCACCGGTGTTACAAGTCGTGACAAGAGCGTAGAGCTGATTAATCCGCCAATCAATACGAGTGCCAGAGGAGAATATAACTGATTGTATTCAATCACTAAGGGAATCAACCCGCCGATAGCGGTCAGTGAAGTAAGCAATATAGGTACAAACCTGATTTCACCTGCCTCAATTACGGCCTCTTCTATCCCCCTACCCTGTGCCCGTAGCTGATTGGTAAAATCCACTACCAGAAGGGAATTTTTAACCTCTATTCCAACGAGTGCAATAAAGCCGATGGTAGCTGTGAAGGATAAGGTTTCGCCTGCTAAATACAGCATGATTAATCCTCCCACAATCCCTAAAGGAATCACAGATAACACGATCAGGATACTTTTGAAGGTTTTAAATTCAAGGATCAGCACACCCAGAAATCCAAATACGGTCACAATCAGTATCACCCCAAGATTACCGAAACTTTCGTCTTTACTCTCTTTTTCGCCAGCCACTTTAAAGGTAAACCCCTTTGGAAATTTATACTGGTTTAGCTGTGAAGTAATCTGTTCATCCAATTTTGCAACATTGTAACCTGGCTTAACAAATGCAGAAACGGTAACGTACCTGTCTTTATCATAATGCCTGATCTGGTTGGGCAAACTTTCGAAACCTATGGAAGCCACATTTTTGATCGGTATATTCACACCCGCTCCAGAAGGTACATACAGGCGGTCAAACATACTCAAATCCTGATTACTCCCGTTTTTAGGAATGGAAACATTGATATTGTAATTATCTGCTTTTCCTACATCTTCACGATAGGTTGCCACATTGAGTCCTACTGAACCAAGCCTTACCGTCCTGTCGATATCGCCCGAAGCTACGCCAAGCACTCCTGCCTTTTCCTTGTTGATACTAACTTTTAGATCGATCGGTTTAACCAGCAAAGGGTTGTTTACATAGATGGTACCATCAATTTTGCTAATCATGGCAGCTACTTTAAAGGCAGTTTCACGCAGCTCCCCAAGATCATCTGAATAGATGCGGTAAGCAAGCGGCGCCTCCACTGGGGCACCCTGTTCAAAGTCTTTTACCTTGATTATTGCCCCGGGATATCCTACCAGCTGTTTCCTTAACTTCTCAATCACCTCAACTTTTTCTGTAGTCTCAAGGCCTTCCACCTGTACAAAGATTTCGGCGAAATTCTCACTCTCATTATGAGGAACAACATTATAATAAATCCTTGGATTACCTTTTCCTACATTGCTGGCAAAAGAACTGACTTCGGGCACCTGCTTCAATTTGGATTCAACGTAGCGGGTCACCTTGTCTGTTACGTGTATACTGGTTCCCTCAGGCGTTTCAATCTGCACCAGGAACATGGGCTTTTCTGATTTGGGGAAGAGGCTGCTGCCAATGACAGGAACGAGCATTAATGAGCCAATGAAAATTGCACCAATGATAGTAAGGGTAATTAAGGGATTCGCCAGTGCTTTGGTCAGTACCTTTCCGTAGGTGGTGTGAATGCCTTTTTTGAGTGTTCTAAGCAAGAAATTTCCTTCTTCACTTTCGTGGGGTTTAAGGATCATGCTGGCCAGAAAAGGCACAACCGTAAGCGACACGAGCATGGATGCAAGTATGGTGGTGATTACCGACATCGGTAAACTTCGTATAAATTGCCCAGCAGCTTCCGGCAGGAATACAATTGGCATAAAAGCGAAAATCAACAACACTGTACAGCCTACAACTGCAATTCCTATCTGTGAGGTTGCCTTGATGGCCGCATCTACTTTTCCATAGCCCATACGCAGGTAACGTTCTATATTTTCGACCACTACAATACTGTCATCAACCAGGATCCCGAGCGCCACAATCATCCCCACAATGCTCAGCTGGTTCATATTGTACCCCAACAGGTTCATCAGCGTTAGGCCGATAGCCAGCGAAAGCGGGATGGAAATCATAACCACTACAGAGGCTCTTGTGCCCAGTGGCAGCAGCGTTACCAGTACCAGCAGAATAGCTATACCGAAATCCCTTGCAAAATGTGACAGCCTGATGTCCACACTTTTTGCCTGGTCGAACACTTTCACCAGATCTATACTGGCCGGCAGTTCTTTTTTAAAAGCATCGGTCACCTGCGATACTTTCTCCTGCACATCGATGATGTTCTCCTTATCTTTTAAACAGGCACTGACAAATGCCGACCTGTAACCATTTAAACGGGTAATATGTGTTTCATCTTCATAACCCAAGGACACATCGGCCACGTCTTTAAGGTAAACTACCTTTCCCTGAGAAGTGTATATCACCGTATTTTTAACTTCGTCCAGTGTGCTGTAATTACCACTGGTTTTAATGTTGAGCTTGCGGTTGGCCATGGTAATGCTGCCACCCGGGATGTTTACATTTTCACTTTGCAGGGCAGCAATAACGGTTTGCTGAGTGAGTTTTTCCTGTGCTATTTTTTGCAGGTTAAGCTTGATATTTACCTGGCGCTCGGTAACCCCCTCGTATTCTATCTTTTTAAGGGCCTGTATTTTTTCCAGCCGCTCTTTCAGCTCCTTTGAATATTTCTTCATTACAGCTGAAGAGGCATTTTCACTCACCAAAGCAAACTGATAAATACTTACGTCTGAGGGGATCTGTTTGTCTATCCTGATGTCGGTAATGTCTGCAGGCAGCTCGCCTCTTAAACTATTGATTTCCCTTACCACCTCCTGATACTTATCATCTGGATTGGAGTTAAATTTATATTGTATTTGCATTACTGCAAGACCGTTACTGATATCGGTAATTACATGTTTGATATTGTCGAGGTCGTGGATCTTCTTTTCCATCGGTTCTACTACCAGTTGTTCCATATCCTTGGGATTGGTACCCGGGTACACCACCACAACGGTGAAGTTGGGGGCATAAGTTTCCGGATCTTCACTTCTGGGCATGGTAAACATGGAGTATATGCCCAGTGCCAGTACTGCGACAAAGACAATCAGGGTGAACTGATAATTTTTTACTGCGAATTCAGGTAATTTCATGATCAGTATTATTTAATAACTTTAATAGTTGAACCCTCTGCGAGATAAGCAGACCCTTCCCTGATTACGCGATCGTTAACCTGGATACCTGAAGACAGAAAAACCTTGTCACCTTTGAGATAGGCTACTTTCACCTTCTTCTTCAACGCTTTATTACCCGAAGCTACGAACACATAGGCAGTGTCATTTTCACCTTCTACCAGGGCATCCATAGGAACGGATAAAAGGTCGGTTTTGCCTGGAGGATAGATTTTCACCTTTGCAAAAAGTCCGGAAATAAGCTTCACATTTTCAGGATTGAACCTGATCTCTACCTGGTATAGGCCTGAATTGCTGTCGCTACCTTGTGCAAGGGCTTTGACCTTTCCGCTGAAGGTTTGCGGATAAGCATCAAAATTGATTTCAGCATTTTCACCCCCAATGATGCGGGCCCTGTCTTTATCTGTGATGCCACATTTGATCACCCAGTCTTTACTGGCAATGCTGCTGATAAACAACACAGGGGTGCCACCGGCAATTTGCTCGCCTTCATTGGCAAGTTTCTTTAATACCACGCCATCAGCGTTGGCAATAATAGTAGATTGCCCAGTATTGTACCTTGCAATGTCCAGTTGTTTTTTTGCAATAGTGAGGGCAGTTTGCATGTGCTCATATTGTTCTTTAGTACTTACGCTGTCCTTATACAGGTTTGCTGTACGTTGAGCATCCCTTTTTGCCTTATTAAAATTCTCTTCACCCTGACTTAGCTGGGCATTGATTTCTGTCATGTTGAGCTTTGCCAGTACCTGGCCTTTATGTACATGATCGCCCTCTTTTACAAGGATATTGTTAATGATGCCACCGGTTTTGAACGACAAGTTGCTTTGCTGCTCGGAAGAAAGCAGACCTGAGGTTTCAAGGGGTTCATTTTCCTGCAGTGATATAGCAGAAATCAGTTTTACCGGGATAGCACTGTCAGTTTTTTCTGCAGGTGCTGCATGACGGCAACCGGCGATGGCTATTCCGCATAGCAGGATCAAAGTATAGGAGTTGTTATGTTTCATAACGTGGTCATTAGGGATTGAGAATGATTGAATTCGATATTTTGGACAGTGTTAAAATGTATAGCTGGCGTTTGCCCTTTCCAGCTCGGCCTGTTTGGTACGTACGTTGAGATAATTGCTGCTTTGCTTAAGCTGGTCGTTAATGAGCCGGGTTTGTGCATCGAGCAGTTCAAGGTAAAGTGCCTGGCCTTCTTTGTACAGGCGCTGCTCGTCGTTAAAATATTGTTGCGACAAGGCAGTCTGGCTAACTGCAGCTTTATACAGCTGCAGTGCGGATATCAGTCTGTTCTGTGCCGTTTCTGTTTCCAGTTGCAATTGCTGCTGTGCCTGACTGTTTTGGTTTTGTGCCGTTTTTACATCGAGTGCCGCCTGGTGGCTTCTGTTTTTGTTCTGGTTGCCGGTAAAGATCTGCCAGGAAAGCGTGACGCCGAAAAGGTAGTAGGGTGCTTCACGGTTCACCTTTAGAAAATCGCCCTGTGCCCCCAGGTCAATGAAGGTAGAAAGCTTTGGCAGCACGCTGGCTTTGTTCATTCTTAACGCCAGTGTGCTCAGCTTTTCTGCAGATTCCAGCGCCAGGAGCTCTTCCCTTTTCTGGCTGCTGGCTGAGGTATCGGCATCGATAACCAATGGCGTATCCTCTTTGATTTCTATGGTGCTGTTGAGCGGTTTATTTAGTAGGAAATTAAAATAGGCAGCTGAATTTACGGAAGTTAACCTCGCATCTGCCAACTGCGACTGCAGGCCGGTTAGTTCATTCTGGGCACGGCTGATGACGGTGCGGATGGCTTTGCCATTTTTAACGAGCGACTGATTGATCCGCAGGTTCGCCTTAGCCAGTTCTACGCCGTTTTCCAGTACTTTAATGGCCTGAACAGATTGTTGATATCCAAAATAGGCCAGTTTTACATTTTTTATCAACTCCCGTTTGTAAACAATAAGCTGGGCCTGTTTTAAGGTGATCTGCTCTTTTCTGATCTTACTGTTGTAGGTGATTTCGGCATTGTACAAAGACAGGGTTGTCCGTACCTTGGCATCGTAATAATTATTCGGATTAAAAGACTGGCTTACGTTTTCCACTTGTGGGAACTTACCAGAACTGGTTAAACTATTCAGCGTGCTGTACACCGGGTTGAGTAAATCACCTATTGGGATTTCAATTTTCCTGCCACCCTCTGATGACAAATACTGTGTAGATACTTCTACCTGGGGCAGAAACAGTCCCTTCGCTTCTTTTAGCGCGTAGATGCTTTTCTGAAAAGCAAAATCCTGATTCTGCAATTCAAGATTATTCCTGAGTGCCTCTTCCAGGTACTGTGGCAGTTGATCCTGAGCGCCTGCCCTCAACGGCAGACTGTACAGGAAAATCACTGCCAACATCAGTTTAATAGGTAATCGGTGATTCATCATTATTTCATCGTTAATAAAAAGAACAGTGTTTATTTGAGCGCATGGTTTAGGGATTGTTACATGGGTAGTACTAAAAAATAATCATTGGTTTTTTACTAACCACTGTTTAGTTGTGAAGAATTTTTTTTAGGCTTTCATACTTTCCATAAAATAAGCGAATGATTGGAACAGCATTGCATTGATACTTTTGTCATCGCCCATTTGCATGGATTTAAAACGATCTTTAATACACAATGAGGCTAAACCGTGCACAAACGACCATACAGTCATTGCTACCAGGCCAGGGTCAGTATGTTTAATTGATTTTTGGTCTATACATTGTGCCACCGTTTTCATCAAAAACTGAAAAGCATTGTCGCCGGCATCCCATTTGTCCATGCAGGAAATCTCGTTTAGCGGCGCCTTCATGATAAACATGAGGTCATAATAATCCGGATGATCTATAGAAAACTGGAGATAACGCTCTCCTATCGCCTTCAGGCGCTCAAATGGATCGGCTACTGTTTCATGTTTAAGGAATTCCTGGTTTAAGATATCAAAGCCCTGTTCATGGAGAATGAAAAATATCTCATCTTTGTCCTTGAAATAAAGATAGATAGTAGCGGGACTATATTCTATGTCTTCGGCAATATTACGGATAGAGGCTTTCTCGTAGCCATGCTTTAAAAACAATCGGGTAGCTGATTCTAAAATCAACTTTCGTCTGTCAAGCTTGTCCCTTTCTTTCCTGTCTTTAATAGCCATAATAATTATAAACACCGCAAATATACAGAACAGTGTTCATAATTTAAAATTTAATCTGCAAATTTTATTGTTTACGCAGATGAGGGTCTTTTAATCTACACCTTATCATCCTGATTGTTTATGACGGCAGTCATAAACCGCAAGCATTATCGCCTATTATATTTGCCCTGTTCCATATGAAGGTTCCGCGTGGGCCTGAAATTCCCCGAGGCCGCGCTGCCACAGGATGCCGGAATATTCTGCAGATTTTTCTCAAACCAGGTTATCACATGGTCTTCTGCAATACTATCAACATGGTGCATATATCCTTGTGAATCAAGCAAAGCGATCAATGGTGTAGGTTCAAAATTGTTGATCAGTTTGAGACGATCGCCTTCAGCAAGCTGTTTGATACTTTTCAGGATGACATTCAGCGGGTCTGTATCATTTTCCAGATAGGGACGTACGTCTAGTTCCGTAACCTTTGTCTGGCGACTAAAATCTATGGTTAGTTTGTTGGGCTGCTGCTGAGACAACAACGCATCTTCTATCAAAATATGTTCAGCACCAAAACTGGCCTTAAAACCTATTTTCTCTATACTTTTTAAGAAATCGTCAATCTTACAATTGGCAATTTTACAGGCTTCAGCAATGGTAACCCTGCGGGCAATCAAATTCCTTAGTATGGGCGACTTGAGTTTAGAAAAATTTTTATTGAGTTTGACAAGTGCGTCAATTACCTGCGTCTGATTGGTGTCGAGCAATACTTTAACCCTTGTATTTGCATCTATTGTTATTCCGTTTACAGCTTTCATGATTTCTAATCTTTATGTTACCTTTTTAATTTATTTGCCTGCCCGGGTTACCTCCCACAATCAATCTTAAAATCCGTGGCAGCTCATCTTATTATAATTTTACTTCCCTCGTTTTTTTTCTGAGGGTAAGATCGGCCATACCGCCTGACAGAAATATTACCGTAGAAAAAATCACATTTGTGGTAGCTGTTTTTGTTTTGAGTAAGCCTAGGCGAACAAAGAGGAACGCGATAACCACCGTAGCAAAGACTTCAAAGAAACCTTCAACCCACAGGTGTACAAACCACCATCTCCAGTATTCTGCGATTGCCAGATTTGTTCTTCTTCCCCACATTAAACCTGCACCGTAAAACATGGCAATTGCAGTACAGGAGATTAGGAACATCACAATTAGGTTTTTCTCTTCAGTTTTTCTTCGAAGGATAGGAAGCAGGGGCCTTACCATAAGCGCCAGCCAGAGGAAGAGGCCAACCAGTAAAAATACCTGCCAGAACCTGCCGAGGTCTACATATTCAAAACCCTGGTGACCGAACCAGAAGTTCTGGATGAGGTTCAGTTTTTGCATAATTCCCATCCATTGCCCGGCCATGGAGCCCAGTACAATAACCAATAAAGCACAAAACAGAAAATTTACACCTATAACCTGGAATTTAGGGTCATTTCCACCTACTGCTGGTGCAATGTATAAAACTGTTGCCAGCCATGCTGTCGCGATCCAGAAAATAGCGAGTTGTGTATGCCATGTCCTGGTTACGGCATACGGCAGGAACTGATCGAGCGGAAGTCCATAAAAACCATTTCCTTCTACACCGTAATGCGCAGTAATGATACCCATCAGTACTTGCAGTACTATCAGCAAACTGACAATTAAAAAGTATTTTTTGACATGCAGTATCGAAGGTGCCATACCTTCTCTTAGCAAGGGATCTTCCACAGGTGTTTCCAGTTCATCATCTTTGCCCGACAGTACGTGGTTGTAGACCAGCAGGCCAATAGCAATCAATAAGATGATGATACTTACACCCGACCAGATCAGCAGATCTGGAGTGACCACATTGGCAACCAGTTCTTCCGAAGGCCAGTTGTGGGTATATGATACCCTGGAATCAGGCCTTTCAGTTACGGTAGCCCAGGTTGCCCAAAAGAAGAAACCGTTCATCCTGCGCATCCTTTCAGGATCTTTGATAGACATTTTAGGGATGGCGTAGTCATTTCTCAGTTTGTCAAATTGCGGATCATCCATAAACAAACCCTTGTAATAAGCGCTGAGGTAGGCAATAGCCTCCGCACGATCTTGCGAGAGGGTAGTGATGCGCGTTTTTGGGTCATAAGTGTTTTTGCGCACATCTTTTTGCAGCCTGATTTTTAGCACCGCCTGCTGTTCCAGGTTGAGTGCATTATACTCTTTGTGGAATTCCTTATGGGCATGCTTGTTCAGGATAAAAAGTGATTCCCTGTGCAGCCAGTCGGCAGTCCAGTCTGGTGCCACATAAGCACCATGGCCCCAAACAGAGCCAACTTCCTGTCCGCCCATACTTTGCCATATATTTTGTCCGTCTTTGATCTCTTCACCTGTGAAAACGGTTTGTTGATCTGGCGTAACTATCCTATCTGGAATAGGTGGTGCCTGCTGGTATATCTGATATCCGTAATAACCTAAAACTGCGAACGATATGCTCATTACAAAGGCAAGTGCGATCCAGAGTCTTCTCTCTTTGTCCATAATTTATTGGAGGTTTTCTATTTATACTGTATTTATTCTGCCGTGAGTTTACCTTTCATTAATGCGTAATGGCCCGGGAAAGAGCACAGGTAGTCGTACACACCTTTTTCGGAAATGGTAAAATGAATAGTGTCTGACCCACCCCCACCAATCAGTTTAGTGTGGGCAATGATATTTGGGTTTTCTGACTCAGAATATATTCTTTATCTGCGGCGCGCATAGCTTTAGCGGCAATATCTGTTCCCGATTTTAAGAGGACAAAATTATGGCCCATAGTGGTTTTGTCTATTTGGCCGGTATGGTTAAAAATTAGTGTAACCTCTTCCCCTGCCACTACCTTCAGCTCAGTGAGGTTGTATTGCATCTGATCATTAGCTTCAAGCCTGATGGTTTTACTGGTTCCGGCTTCCAGGGGTGCGGGTTCATCAGTATGTGAAGTTGCAGTTTCAGTTGTGGCAGCAATGCCAGGGTTTTGACCTTTATTTCCATCGCCGCCGCAGGAACTGAGGCTGCATATTACGATACAAACGAGCACCGCAACACTGTAAAACCTTTTCATTTCGATTATTTTTATGATGAGTAACTATCTATTAATTATCATCAAATTTATGGGACTGCCATAGCTGTATTTTATGAGTCTGGTCATAAAGCAGCAGGAAATAATCGGTTTTTTCAGTGGGGGTTACCTGTAAACTTTGCGGCTGTTGATGCGGAGTTCTCCCTTTTTCTCCAATGATTTTATAGACCGGATGACAGTTTCTACCCTAAGACCGGTGAGGTCTGCAATCTGTTGCCGGGTGATTTCCACTTTGTAGGATTCGCCTTTTGGGATGTGGTTGATTTTGTTTTTAAAATAATCAATCAACTTAAGGACGCGGTGTTCCGGTTCATCAGAAGAGATGGCGGAAGCCATGATAGATTTAAAATACAAGCGTTTTGCGAGAATGGTAGTTACCTGAAGGTGTATATCAGTATTGGCGATTAATAGCTCAAAAAATTTCTCTTTTGGCAGCTGATAAATTTCTGAAGCATCAATAGCTACCGCGTTGGCAGGATAACGCTCGCCGATGAACAATGGTGGTTCACCAAAACTGTCACCGTCAGAAAATATGGCCTGAACGAATTCTTTGCCATCATCATTAAAATTGTTCATTTTAACTGCGCCCCTGCAGATCTGATAATAGTACCTGGGCAGATCGCCCTGTTCAAAAACGCTCTGGCCCTTTTCGAGTATCAGTTTTTTACATCCGGATTTAACCAGCAAATATTCATCGATCATTATAACAAGTTATGCAGGCAGTATGAAAAAGATTACCAGGCCCCCGTTGGGTAACGACAGGCCTGAAATGGTTTGTTTTATTTAGGTTTTACCCAGAACTCATCAGGGTAATTATCTTCAAATTCTTCTTCGTGCAACTCGCTGAGGCGGCTGCCTACTTCTGCGAGCTGTGCGGCAGTCATTGCTTTTTCCAGATAGGGGAATAACACCCTTTCCTCAAAACGGATATGCTCAGCCAGGATAACTGCAAATTTGTCCAGCAAGGCATATTTATCCGGACTGGTGTGCACTACAAGTGAACTGATCATTTCTTTCAGTTGAACATGCTCCTGCAGCGCCCTGTCGCAAAGGGGATCATTAACTTTTCGAAAAAGCAACTCTTCCTCTGCTTTGAAATGCTGATTGAGGTGCCCTGTCCAGAAATAATTCAGGTACCGAATAATCCTTTCAGTAGCTATTCCATATTTAATCCCTGTACGTATCTTCCAGCAGAGCAGCAGGCCGAAATGGTGTTCTCTGGATAGGGGCTGGATATTCTGGTCCCGCTTAATCGGTTTCCCATCAGTTTTGATGCTCATGACAATATGTTTATCGGTTCATATTTTTACACACCCGGGATCCATTGTGTAATCAAATAATAAATTGCCCATCCACCAAATAACAAATGAATGATCCACACCCATCCCGGAATACTCCTGGGTGTTTCAGCGCCCTCAATCAGAAATACTTTCTGATCGCCCTTTCCATACGCACTGATCATCAAGGGGATTACCCCATCAACAATCTCATGCTCCCTGATCCCTTCAATTGAAATATCAGGACCGTTCCGTACTTTGAAAGGAATCTTCCGAATACCTTTTTTACCACCGGGATCTTCGCTTACGATCCTGAGCACATGGTCGCCATCTGCAAGTTTAGTCGTATCAAGCTCAAAATTAACCGGTGAAGTGAATTTACCTATAGGTTGCTCCCCATCATCGATGAAGATTACAACAGAACTCTTTTCTTCCATTATTTTAATCAATTACCATTAACTTGATATGGTCTGCCTCTTTTTCTTTCGGACGTACCAGGTATTGAATAGAAAAGTACAGTGTAGCCAGGACGATTAAAATAGTGGCCCATACAATTACATAATCGATGTTGCCTTCAGGCCCGTCACCATGACTAATTCCCTTTAGAAATTTCGGTTGTCTTTTTTCACATACATCACATGCGAATGATGTACCGGCGAGTAGCATAGCTGCCAAAACTGTTAATACACGTTTCATAAAATTATTATTTACTTGTTTTAATAAAATCGAGGATCTTTTGTACTTCTGCTACCGGGATTTTCCTGGCCTTGTTGCCCCAGCTTGATCTTTCGTGATCAATGATAAGGGCAATTTGTTCTGCCGTGAGATTTGCATTTGTACCTACGGGAGGCATCACCCCGAATTCTTCCCTTGCGTCATAACCTTTCATGATGATTGTTATCATTTGTTCAGGATTATCATTCTGTACAATAGGACTTCCTTTTAACGGAGGGAATGCCCCTTTGAGGCCTTCACCATTAGACTGGTGGCAACTTTGGCAGTGCGTGGCATAAAGCCCCTGCCCTTTCGCCCCGGCAGCATCTACGGCGGCACCAGCTTTTGCCGTTTTCCCTTCCTTTTGATAGAGGAAAGCGACATTAACTGTTTTGTCGTACAATTTGATTTGTTTTAGGCTTTGCAAATAAGCGACCAGCTGCAGGGCCTCTTTAGTAGCGATAACTTTGCCTGTACCGGCATCTTTAAACCCGTCAGGCACCTGTATTTCTGTATCTCCGGGCTCAACTTTATCTTTCTCTTTGAAAAGCCATGGGAAAGCAGGCATAATAGACTCCTTTACCACCGCACGCGGCTGATAGAGGTGCAGCAGCTGCCAGTCGCTACTCGGTTGCCGGGTACCAATATCCGTAAGATCGGGACCTGTACGTTCAGTTCCCATCAGGGTAGCTGTATTTCTCCAGAAATCCTGTCTTTCGTTACCTGCGTAATCTGCAGGGAGGCCGGGGCGCGACCCCCATTGCTCATCCATTGCTACATTACGTACCTGCTGGGTATGGCAGGCAACACAGCCATTGGCAATATATAGTGCTTTTCCGGCCTTCACATCATCAGTAGGAAGTTCATATCCAGGCAGTAAACCATTGTTATTTTGGTTCCTTATGGCTGGCAGCACGGCTACCATAATAGTTAAGAAGACAAAAAGGCTAAGTGCCGTTAAGTATAATCGTGTGTGATTATTAAAATAGTCCATTGTTTTTATTTTTAGCCTTGGATGTCGATAAGTTCAAGTTTTTGCCCCGTTGGCCTTGCAGCTTCAGGAAGATTAATATTGGCTACCGGGCGATGTGCGATCATTCGATAGAGGTTAAATGCAAACACTAAATGTGAAATCCACATCAGCGTACCGCCTATAGCACGCCATAACCAGTACGGTGCCATCATCACTACACTGTCAATAAATGGTTTTCCTTCCATCCACATATATCCCCGCAACGTACCGCCCCACATCAAAGGGATAGAATAGAACAACAGCCCAATAAAGGCCATCCAGAAATGCAAGCCTACTGTGGCCTGAGGCGGCTCCTGGCGCGTAAGCCGGGGAACAACTGCGTAGATACAGGCCCACATGAAGAAAGCAATAATGCCATACATGGTTAAATGCGAATGCGCAACTGTAAAATCTGTAAAGTGCCACATCAGGTTGGTATACCTGAAAGCTTCTGCGGTACCCTGCAATGAGCCGGTGAAATAGAAAAGTATCCCTACAATAAAAAATGGAAGGGTGTAACTATTGGTTACCTTATTCCAGCTCCCTTTAAAAGTCATTACAAAATTTGTAGTCCCTGAAATTACCGGGATAACCATGCCTACACTACCAATAATTGCGACCGTTTGCAGCGACCATGGGATGGCGCTGAACACAAAGTGATGGGTGCCGATAAGGGTGTAAAAAAAGATCTGCGACCAAAATGCCAGTATACCTAAACTGTAAGAATATATTGGCTTGTTCAATTGTTGCGGCAGAAAATAGTAAACCAGACCGAGGGTGAACAGCATAAACCACATGCCTACACCCTGGTGCATATAATAACCCTGAATAATGGTTTCGCCAAGGCCATTTTGCCAGTAGGGTACATACCCGACAATTGTTAATGTAATGACAAACATTAACGCGGTAACCATATACCAGTTAGACACATAAATTTCTTTCGTTTTACGCCTGCCTACCGTACGGAAGAAGTTGGTTAACGTGATTGCAAGGCCGATAGCAAATAACAGCTGCACCGGCCATATGTACTCCCTGAATTCGCCTCCGCCATTGTTCACACCCGCCATTAGGAGGATACTGCCGATAATTACCGAAGAATTGATCAGCCACAGGCTCCAGTAGCCGGCCGTGATACTGTATATAGCAACATTACTGACCCGCGGTACCACATAGTAACCTAAACCGATCATTGCCATTGAAGACCAGCCCCAGAAAACCGCATTGGTATGCACCGGCCTGATCCGGCCAAAACTTAGCCAGGACTGATGGTCTACATCAGGCGTAACAAACTTGATGCCTGCGTACTCGCCTACTGTGGTACCAAAAACCAGCCAGCATGTAGCTGAAATTAAAAACCAGAGCACCAGCGAAGTCAGCTCCGGATCTGTGTAAGGCCGCACCACTGCCTTTCTTTTAGCTGCGATAAACTGAATATTGGCCTCTTCGTTTATATTGGATAAGATTGCATCCTCACGCATGTTACCGTCTAAAGTGCCATCGGCAGATATAAGATCATCTCTTTTGGCGTTTGAAAGCTGTTTAACATTGCGCAGCATGCTGAAAAGCCTTTTCGCTTTTACAAGCAACAGTATTACCATTACGAGAATAGGAATAAAAAGAAGTATTAAGGTGATAATAATGCCCGGAGCAGTGATTAAGTTTCCGGTTGCCGGGGATACAGCTACTGATGCGGCCAGCAAACAAATTTGGTATGACATATGGAATTATTAAGGGTAAATTTAAGTCATTGGATTGGTGAACAGTAACTCATAAATGAACAAAACAAATATAATGAACATTGATCATTGAATTAGACAGTTTTTCTTTTAAGTTTCTATTTATTTTCATAAATCAATAAAATTTGAGAATGTTATGACTTTTGCAAAATTCGGATTATCCAGGTACTGGGAAATAATGCTGCAGCATATGATATCACCGATAACGGTACAAATGTAAGGAAAGAAATAATAAAAGACAATTTTATCTTCTATTGTTTAAAACCTGGATATTGAAGATCAGAGGCAAAAAAGCAGGCAGGATCTGGTCGTATTTATGTAAAAACAACAGGACAGTCTGAACATAAAAAAGGTTATACCTGTGAAGAACAGAAAAATACTTATTATTGTATCTGGCAACTGAACATTGTTCAACAAATGCACAAATCATTTAGTAAAAATGGGTACACTGGAGAGGAAGGAACGCGAAAAACTGGAGATGAGGAAAACCATCCTTAAGGCTGCCACTGAACTTTTTTTAAAGGACGGAATAGAAAAACTTACGCTAAGGGCCATTGCAACAAAGATAGAATACAGCGTAGGAACAATTTATCTGTATTATAAGGATAAGGATGAGCTGTTCCATGACCTGATGGAAAAGGGCTACCAAAAGTTATCGCGAGAGATCCAAAAGATCCCCCCTACTGATGATCATATTGAGTACCTGAAGCAGCTGGCGAGGACTTATATCCATTTTGGTTTAAAAAACCCTCAGTATTACGACCTGATGTTTATCATGGAAAAACCAGATCAGCTGTCACAGGATTTATCTGAACTTGGCGCAGGTTTAAAAACTTTTAACGCTCTTTACGATACCATACGTACTGTAGTAGAAAAGGACCTGATCAGGTTTAAGGATGTGCCGACCGCTTCTATGGCAATATGGGGAGTTGAACACGGATTGGTATCACTGTACAACAGAAACCGGCTTTTGATGTATACAGACCAGAATGTTGAAGAACAATTATTTGCCAGTATGGATAACTTTATCGATTCGATTAAAAAGTAAATATAAATATTACCTTTAATAAGGTAATATTTATAAAAGAATGTGGTATTTAGAATGTGAAATGCTTCTTAATGACATTCAATTAACATTGAACGTAATCAATATACTGAACAACGATCATGAGTTAATTACTTTTACACGATCAAATGTTAATCGTGTATGCATAACACAGACCCCTACTCCACCAAAAAAGAACTTTATTCCGGAAACGGAAAATTCAATTATTATAGTCTGAATGAACTTGAAAAGCGAGGATTTTCAGTCAATAAACTGCCCTTTTCAATCAGGATACTTCTTGAAAATGCCCTTCGGAATTTTGACGATTTTGCGGTAACTAAAGCACATATAGACATCCTTCTTAATTGGAAACCCAGTCCTTCTACAGACGACATTCCTTTTAAACCAGCGAGGGTATTGATGCAGGATTTTACGGGCGTTCCGGCAGTCGTTGATATTGCTTCTATCAGATCTGAAATAGGCCGGCGTGGAAAAAATCCGAACAGCATTAATCCCCTGATACCTGTGGACCTGGTGATTGACCACTCTGTACAGGTGGATTATTTTGGAACACAAAATGCCTACAGGCAAAACGTTGAAGAAGAATACGCCAGAAACAGCGAACGGTATGAATTTTTAAAATGGGCACAGCGGTCACTCAATAATTTTGATGTGGTACCTCCGGGCATGGGCATCTGCCACCAGGTAAACCTGGAATACCTGGCCCATGGGGTGATAGAACGGGAGGGAGAGGTTTTTCCGGATACCTTGGTTGGAACCGACAGTCATACCCCAATGGTAAACGGAATCGGCGTGATAGGCTGGGGAGTGGGCGGCATAGAAGCTGAAGCAGCCCTGCTTGGTCAGCCAATATACTTTATCATGCCGGAGGTGGTGGGACTAAAACTTACAGGAAAACTTCCTGCGGGAACAAATGGAACCGACCTGGTACTTACGGTGACAGAGTTATTGAGGAAACATGGTGTTGTGGGCAAATTTGTTGAAGTTTTCGGCGAGGCACTTGATCACCTGTCAGTACCGGAAAGGGCAAGCATAGGCAATATGTCGCCTGAATTTGGTTGTACCGTATCCTATTTCCCTGTAGATGAAAAAACACTGGCCTACTTGCGCAGCAGCAACCGGCCCGAGGACCAGGTTCAACTAGTGGAGGACTATTGCAAGGCGAATATGCTCTGGAGGCATGGCAACGAGGATATTACTTATTCCAGCATTGTAGAACTGGATTTGTCCATCGTTGAACCTACTGTTTCGGGTCCAAAACGTCCACAGGAAAAAATCCTGCTGAAGAACTTTAAAAACAAATTTATCAGCCTGCTGGATGAAACCTATGGGCGGAAATATCCCGAAAAGGAACAGGAAGTAACCTGGAAAGGCGAAGGGGGGAGTCAGCCCTTACAGCTAAGCCATGCGGCAGCAAGCGATGTAGAAATTGAAACGAAACTTTCGGGAGGCGTTAAAACAGTATGGGTAAATGCCGGCAACCAAAAATTCATGTTGTCTGACGGCTCTATAGTGATCGCGGCCATCACATCCTGTACCAATACATCCAATCCATTTGTAATGCTGGGCGCCGGACTGGTAGCTAAAAAGGCCAGGGTGCGTGGCCTGAGTGTAAGGCCATGGGTAAAGAGTTCAATGGCGCCCGGTTCAAAAGTTGTGACTACATATCTTGAAAAAGCTGGTTTACTGGTCGAACTTGAAGCATTGAATTTTGATGTGGTAGGTTATGGATGTACTTCCTGTATAGGAAATTCTGGTCCCCTGCCGCCCCATGTGGCAGCGGCCGTTGACGGACAGGATTTGGTAGTAGCGTCGGTACTATCCGGTAACCGTAACTTCGAGGCACGTATCCATCCTCAGGTGAAAATGAATTTTCTGATGTCGCCAATGCTGGTAGTTGCCTATGCACTGGCTGGAAGAGTCGACATTGATTTACAAAACGACCCGATTGGGCTGGACCCAAACCAGGAGCCTGTGTTTTTGAGAGATATCTGGCCGGACCATGATGAAATCAACAGCACGATGCAAAAAGTATTATCACCTAAAGATTTTGCCCTGAATTATGGTACTATCTACGAAGGAAACGACATCTGGCAGGGTTTGACGGTAACCGAAGACACACAATATCAATGGCGGGACGATTCCACTTATATTAAAGAGGCACCATTCTTCAGGAATATTTCTGAGGAACCTGAACCCATGACCGATATTACAACTGCCCGGGTCTTGCTGATGCTTGGCGACAGCATCACTACCGATCATATTTCTCCCGCAGGTTCCTTCAATGAAAAATCGCCGGCAGGCCGTTACCTGTTATCCAAAAATGTAGCAAAAGAAGATTTCAATTCTTATGGATCCAGACGCGGTAACGATGAAGTAATGGTTAGGGGCACATTTGCCAACGTGCGGATCAAAAACCGGCTGATCAGTACTGAAGGCGGTTATACTTTATATTTCCCTGAAAATGAAGAATTATCGGTTTTTGATGCCGCTCAAAAATACAAAGCGGATCAGACACCTTTACTTGTACTTGCAGGCAAAGAGTACGGCAGCGGATCATCGAGGGACTGGGCTGCGAAAGGGACTTTTCTGCTGGGGGTTAAAGCTATACTGGCAGAAAGTTATGAAAGGATCCACAGGAGTAACCTCGTTGGAATGGGTGTTCTCCCGCTTCAGTATCAACCAGGCGATTCTGCAGCAAGCCTGGGCCTGACTGGATTTGAGACTTACACGATAACCGGCGTTGCCGAAAATTTCTCTCCGCTGAAAACCGTAGAGGTGAAAGCAGTAAGAAATGATGGCTCGGTTTGCGCTTTCCAGGTCATTGCCAGACTAGATTCTAATGTGGAAATTGCCTACTATCAAAATGGTGGTATATTACAATATATCCTGCGGCAGTTTCTGAAAAAAGCATAAGGTAAAAAAATACCAGCAGCAGGTCAGTAACCGCTGCTGGTATTTCCGCTCCAGTTGTGATCGCCGCCAGCATTGGTTATCCTTTGATTAAAAAACAGATACTATCCTCCAGTGCTACTACAGAATGTAACACTTTCAGGGCAATATTAATTTCATCAAATTTGTGGAGTACCACGTGGCGGTCGGCACCTCTATATTCTACTTTACCCTCAATTACCACCAAATTGGTGTTCACATCGGTATCATGTTCTTTTAGTACCATGCCTTTTTTAAAGCCTAGTACGATTACTTTAAACTGTGTATTTTGCTGTAACACTTTAACAACCGGGCCGGCTGCAGTTTCAAGTGCTGTTAAAACCTGTTCGATGATCATTGCTTTTAATTTATATATATAATTTTCTGTTTGTTAGGGTTTTATTCCCGAATGCTTTTCACTGCCCTGATAATCCTGGCAATACTGTTCGCACGCTTTCTCGCATTTTCTGCCACAATGCCTTCGAATAACTCATCTATGGTTTGGTTGAAAAGCTGCAGCCAGCGGTCAAAATGTTCCTTATCCAGCGGTAGAGGAAGATGTTTGGGCATGGGATCCTCTTTAAAAGTATGGGTGTATAACAACAATGTGGACCAAAAATCGGTCATGCGCTGAAGGTGGTAGTCCCAATCGTCTTTGATAACAGGGTCGAACACCCGGAACAATAGCTCATCTTCGCGAACTTTCTTATAGAAAGTATTCACCAGCAGGAATATATCTGCCTGTTCCAAAATATCGTCTTTGGCCATAACTTTGATTTCAGATTAAATGATTACATTTTTACCTTCATTCGGTAGATTCTCCAGACGGGAAATAAAAACCTGGGCCATAATTACCGATCTTCTCTTGGTATCATCCGCTACCGGGCCTTCAAAATGAGTGTCGATGGTATCGTGAAACATTTCCAGCCAGCGCTCAAAATGATATGCTGCAATTTTCAGCGGCGCATGTCGCGCAAAGGGATTGCCCTTGAAGCCTGCAACGCCAAATAAGGCCGCATTCCAGAATGCGTACATCTTATCAAGATGTGGCTGCCAGTCGCCGGTAATGGCGCCAAAAAAAACTGGTCCCAGCAAAGGGTCCCTCTGCACTTTACCATAAAATTCGTCTACAAAAATTCTGATATCCTCTAAACCTTCTATATCTTTCATTACATATAATATATTAATACCTTTATATCTTCTATTATTTTATATTTTTATCAGCCGCTTTTTAGAACTATTATTTTTTTAATGAAATGATACCCATATTCAGATCTCCGTTAAATTCTCCGATCGTCGTGGTATACATCATTTCCTGGATCATATTCCGGATCTTCTTAAATTCATTATGTAACGGGCAGGGATTCAATTCAGAGCAATATACCAGCCCTAAACCGCAGCCTGTGAATATACCATCCCCATCTACTGCATTTACCACAGCCGCAAGAGGCTGCTTTAAACCTTCAGTGGCCATATAAAACCCACCATTTGGCCCTTTGGCCGACTGTACGATTCCCTTTCTGGTAAGGTCCTGAAGGATCTTGGCAAGGAAAGGTTCCGGCGATTCTATGCCAGTAGCAATCTCTTTAATGCCTACTCTCCCACCAGAAGATGTTTTATGTGCGATAAAAAAGACGGCACGTATTGCGTACTCACAAGTTTTTGAAAATATTCCCATGTCTGTAAGACAAAGATAGGAATGTAATTAATAAAAGACTTAAATATCTTCTATTAATTACATTGCGATTATGTTTTGCTGCCGCAGTTTACCCCATTGCTTTATTAAGCGCGATGATAGCGTTTTTGAAGTCCTCACGGGCCACCAGGAACTGGATGTTTACCTTTCTCAAAGCAAAGCCTGCACTTTTGATATTAATTCCCTTTTCGGTAAGGGCATTAGCGCTTTTTGCGAGTAAGCCAGGCTGGTCCATATTTGATCCCAGCAGACAAACCATAGCAGCTTTTTCCACGGTAACTTTTTCAAATTTATTTTCCAGGTCGCTGATTAGTTTTTTATCAAAATCGCGTTCCCATATGACAATAGAAATACTGTTGGCGCTTGTAGATTTAAACGTATAACTGAGGTTGTGGTTAAAAAAGATCTGCATAATCTGCAGGTCACTTCCTACGTTCCCCACCATCAGCGGATCGTATACATCAATGATCAGGAGTTTATCCGTACCTGTAATCAATTCAACACGTTTATGCTCACAGATAAATTCGCGTGTGATCAGCGTACCCGGATGTGAGGGCTCGAATGTGTTTTTAATACGAAGATTAATACCGTTTATCTCAAGTGGTTTTGAAGCTTTAGGATGAATCGCTTCCATTCCTACATCGGCCAGCTGATCAGCTATATCATAATTGGTATATCCCACAGGCGTACAGTTTTCTATGCCAACCAAGGCTGGATCAGCGGTTGACAGATGATATTCCTTATGGATAATAGCTTCCTGAGGCTTTACACATTCGGCGATTTTACTGAAGGTAACTTCGGAATAACCACGGTCGAATTCACGCATAATACCCTCAGTCCCCTTTGCATACCCCGTAACGATACAGATATTACTGGCAAAGTCGATATGTTTAAAGGCATGTTTTATCCGCTGGTCAATTGTCCACGCCATGTGGTCTCCAAAACCGCTCAAGTCCACCAGACGGGTATTAATACCCATATTCTGCAGGATATTTGTAAAGTTAAAAGCAGAATGGCTTTCACCGATTGAAGCAAGTATTTCACGGGCGGCCTGCAATATCCCCTCCCTGCTTACGTATCCTGAGGCAAGTATGTTGGCAAGATTTTCAAGGTATTTTTGTGCCTCAGTAATATGCTGTTCAATAAAGTGGTCGGCCACTGCAAGATCAAGCCCAAGTTCTGCGTATTTCTTATTGATCGACTTCAGCTTTACGATAAGGTTTTTTAAAGGTTTATGAAAATCCTGATGTTTCGCAATGCGGTGATACACCCCCGGGGCACCTGTCTTCTTATTTTCAAGCAGGAGATCAGTAACCCCCGAAAATGCAGAAACGACAAAAATTCTGTTATATAACTGGTCGCCGGTTCTCTCAAATAATATAATATTCTGTATTACGTCTTTCAGTGCACTCATTGATGTGCCACCGATCTTCTCTACTGTTAACATGGTTTAATAGTTGCTTTGATAGCCCAAACCTATATGAGGGCCTGTTTGCAAGCCTAAATTATCAATTTTATCCTAAATCAATTATATTTTTATAGATATATCTACCATCCCGTATTATCGTAAGCAGTGAACAGAACAAAAACCAAACCTTACAACTATTTTGAGTAAAGAGAAAGACAAGGCCCTGAGATAATCTGCAGGGCCTCTATTTTCGGTGTGTGTTTTCTTTAATATTAAAGGTATGTACTAATATCATAACAACCTACGTTTTTCAAAAAAATATATTACATTTCTTAGCTTGGCAGCTATTTTCTTGTGATCCGGACATGAAAAAGATTAGTCCACGGGTATTATGTTTCTGGGAAATGTCCCTGTTTATTCTAGGCTAATTTTTAGCTTTGTGACCAATTTTTATTGTCATGATACAGAAATCAATTCTGCTTAACATATTTTCTGCACTTTTCCTGATCACGCAGGCTGGCTGCAGACCAGTGGCACAACAGTCTACACCAACACAATTAGAAACAAACGAACGTTTAGAGGGGAAACATCCTGCAACAAACAGCACAAAGGTTGCGGTTACAGAAGATTTTGAGCAATCAGGAACCGCAAAAGCCTCTTATGCACCGGCCGATGCAGCATTTGCTTCGGGAACGTGGTTGCTGGATGATGCACTTACCGGCAGTAGTAAAACAGATGCTAAAAATGGCAAGCAATCTGTCAGGATGCGAAATAAGGGCAGGCTGGCCATGCAATTTGATATACGGTGTGGCGAGCAGATCTGTATCAGCCATGCTGCTTATGGTCAGGATGGCCCATCCTCATGGCAGTTGTGGGTTTCGGCAGATGGGGGAAATACCTATCGTCAGCTTGAACACACCATCACTACCGCAGGAAGCACCTTGAAAAAGGCCATATTTAAAAATAACAGCACTGCTAAACTCAGGTTTGAGATCAGAAAAATCAGCGGGGGCAAAAACCGGATAAATATTGATGATATCAGTTTTGACGATTCAGCAGCAGACGCAACACCTGCAACCCAGGTACATGGAACTAAACAGCAGCAAAATATCAGTGGGGATAACGGCCACCTGCTGTTTGGGAACCCCAGCGGTGCAACAGTAAATATAACTAACGAAGAAAACTACCTCATTGACCAGAAGTACTATATAGAAAGCTATAGTAAAAGCAAAGCTGTACCAAACTGGGTGTGCTGGCACCTGAATCTATCAGACCTCGGAACTACCGACAGGCTGAATAATTTCCGCCCCGATACAACATTACCGGCGCAATGGTATGAGGCAGATGACACCAGTTATAAAGGCTCTGGTTTTGATAAAGGACACAATTGCCCCAGTGGCGACCGCACCAGTTCACCGGCAGCAAATTCATCTACTTTCCTGATGAACAACATGATCCCCCAGGCGCCAAATAACAACCAGCGCACCTGGGAGCACCTGGAAAGCTATTGCCGTGGGCAAATTAAAAAAGGCAATGAAGCCTATATTATAATGGGGGTTTACGGCAGTGGGGGCACCGGAAAGATGGGCTACTACAAAACGATAGATAAAGGCAGGATCAACGTTCCTTCACATATATGGAAGGTGATAGTCATTATCCCAAACGGAAATAACGACCTTCAGAGGATTAATGCGGAGACAAGGATTCTTGCGGTAGACACGCCAAACGATGACAGTATTGCCCCCAACTGGATGAATTACCTGTGTACGGTTAGGGATATTGAAAAGGCGACGGGCTATAACTTATTGTCTGCATTACCGAAATCGTTGCAGGACATTGTTGAGATAAAGAAGTTTCCAGGGGGAAATTAAAAGAACCTTCTTTTTTGTTGGCACGCTATGTGTATCATCATAAGTAATTGATTAGATGATGCTAACAGAATGTAAACAACGAAATCCTATGAAATCATTAAAAACTATCAAAGGAAAGATATTTTTAATCTATCTGGACGCTATTAAGCTTGCTTTTATCCTTAACAGGTGATTTAAAAGCCAGTGGACAAGGTTTTAAACACATTGTCCGCGGCGATAGTTGCTGGGCTGATCTTATTTTTGTCCGCTTTCCCTACACTTTGTAGACTTACCGGAAAAAAGGAAACTAAATATTGCCGACAATATTAAGACAAGCATTACTCCCCAGGAATAAGCTGCCAGTTCTTCTGCGATTTCTATGGCCATATTCGCCGTTCCGGATATCTGCTCCACTACCCACCCAAGGGAGGCTACAATGAACACAATAGCGCCGGTGACACGAAAAACAGTATAGGTATTGTTATAACTAAGTACCAGTAACCATGGTATTGTAACAGCGATGATAAACAGCTGCATCAGCTCTATCCCTAAATTGAACCCCAGAATTTGCCAGGTTATATTACTTGTCCTAAGGTCTAACTCGGCCAGACTTTCTGTGAAGACCATTCCATGTATCAAACCGAATAAAGCAGCCAGGTACAATTGTTTACCGGCAGCAACAGGACTTAAAGCATGTACACCAGCAATCAGGATTCCTGCCGCGATTAAAACTTCAGCGTAATGCACATTAAAATGAAAAAGGCCGAATGTGCCGGCGAGCAGAGTGATGAAATGACCGGCTATAAATACCACTACAATTTTTAACATTCTGGTAATGGCAAGCCTGAACCCAGCAAATCCCCCCCACTCCAGTCCGTTGCAAAGTAAAGGTGCAGGTAAAAGTAAGGCCAGCAGGAACAGCAGGTGATCAGCATTTTCTTTGATGTAAGTCATTCCAAGAAAAAGCATGTCCATGAAACCTTTCGATGAACCTTGATGCCTGACATCAATTGGTGACAGTGCGTGCGGCGCGTTATTGGCAATTGCATCAAAATTCAATAACAACATAACTGTTAAAGCAACCAGCCCTCCATAATATGGACGACTGGTTTTATTGTTGGTGTGTGTAAACATGGGAAATAATTAAACATGCCATCATCCTCACGGGTAACGTCGCAGTGAATCTAATGTAAGTAATAAATCTGTTACAGCAATAAAATATAGATATATGTTGAAAATGTATCGACGAATCAATGTATACCTGATAATTTTAAGTGATTAGATTAAGAATTTTAGCGACTTAATCATATCATAATGATCTCATAGCATTCCCCCGTACGAAATATTCGGAAAGTCAATGTTAAGTAAATCAGTTAGGTTAACATAAATATAATATACTATTCATAGTAAGATAACATACCTTTGAAGAACAATAGTATGTTATGAAGAAGAATAAACTTAAATCCCTGGTTAAATCTGCCAGGAAATCGGCAACAAAAGATATTAGACTGAGTTTAATCGCAGATCTGAATGAAATTACCAGCACATTCGGGGGAGGTTCAAAAAAATTAAAAAAAAATATTGAACAGGGTTCAAAGCAACTGGCTAAAAAAATAGCAAAAAATATAAAGATTGATAAATCTGCGTTTATAAAATCTGATAAGGTGGCGGAAGCTACAGAAGTACTGGAAAGCCAGTCTGCAGCAGAGGTTGTTATACCAAAAGCCAAAGCTAAAGTCGCTGCCGAAGAGGTTCCTGCAGAAACCCAGGAGGTCTAACTACCTTTCTTCATTATTTTCATCAGCCCCGTTTCAGGTATGGGGCTGATGCGGTATCCTATTGCCTGCCTGGAGCAAAGTCTTATACTATAGATAATTTGCTGCATTCTCAAAGTCTATAACTTGTGCTTTAAGTATTAGAGATTGCGCTATCACTCTACTTTGACACTGCTCCTATTGTACATGTTTTGACTAGTTGGCACCAGTGGACTCAAAGTCCTTTCAAGCCAGTTTTATCGTTCTGCGTATATAAGTAAACTCCTTCCATTGGTATTCCGGTTCGCGGCTTATCAATAAAGTATTTTGATTATTCCTATTAATATATATCTTTACGTAACCAGTTACATAATTGATTACAATGAATTTCTTCGACAAAGTAGGGCCAATGGCCATCGGCAGCCGGCTGAGGATGCTAACAGAAAAAATAACGGAAGACGCTGCAAATATCTATCGTTTATATGATATAGACATGCAGCCAAAATGGTTCCCCGTATTTTATGTGTTATCTGCCGGGGAGGATAAGACAATTACTGCCATTGCCAGGGAAATAGGACATTCCCATCCCTCTGTGAGCAAAATTATAGGTGAAATGTCTACCAAGGGCCTTGTTAGCGAAAATAAAGATGAGGCAGATGGGCGGAGAAACATGGTCCGGCTCTCCAAAAAGGGAAAACAAATAGCCTTAAAGATACAGGACCAATATGCCGACCTGACCCGTGCAATAGAGCAGATTTCTGACCAGACCACCCATAATTTATGGAAAGCCATTGCAGAGTGGGAGTTTGTCCTTGAACAAAAAAACCTGCTGAGCAGGGTAAATCAGGAACGTAAAAAAAGGGAAAGCGAAAAGGTACAGGTTGTGGATTATGATCCAAAGTACCAGACCGCTTTCAGGGCATTGAACGAGGAATGGATATCTGCCTACTTTAAAATGGAAGAGACAGATTACAAAGCGCTTGATGACCCGGATGGATATATACTCAAGAATGGAGGTTGTATTATCGTAGCGTTATACGATGACGAACCGGTTGGGGTGTGTGCGCTGGTAAAGATGAACGACCCGGAATACGATTTTGAACTTGCAAAGATGGCCGTTTCACCGAAAGCGCAGGGTAAAAATATAGGCTGGCTACTTGGCCAGGCAATAATTGCAAAGGCAAAAACAATGGGTGCCGCTAAACTCTACCTGGAAAGCAACACCCTTTTAAAACCTGCAATTAATCTGTACCACAAACTTGGTTTTGTAAAAATTGCCGGCAGGGCTACGCCATACGAACGTTGTAATATTCAAATGGAGCTGGTGATAACGTAAAAAGGTAGGCAAGTTTTTCTGCTACATGGTCAATTTCTTCGTTGGTATTGTACCTGCTAAAAGAAAACCTGATTGTACTGCCTTCGAAATCATTTCCCAAAGCACTTAACACATGCGATCCTGCGGCAGAGCGGCTGCTGCAGGCACTACCACCCGAAGCGCAGATATGGTATTGATCCAGATAACTTAATGGTGATTGCCCATCCGGTGATTGTGGAACCACAACACTTAATACTGTGGCCAGACTCAAATTCTGTTGGGCTGAGTTTCCGTTGAAACGTATACCGGGAATTTTGTTGGTTAATTTAAAGATCAGCCTGTCTTTGAGGCCGCTAATGTGTCTTTGGTAGGCTTCGCGGTTGTCATATGCAATTTCCAGAGCTTTTGCGAGCCCTACTATACCAGTTACATTTTCTGTTCCGCTTCTCTGGCTGCTTTCCTGGGCTCCACCATTGATAAACGGCCTTATTGCAGCATCCGAACGCTTGTATAAAAAGCCTGCGCCTTTTGGCCCGTGGAATTTATGTGCAGAACCAATAAGGAAGTCAGCCTTTAATTTTTGCGTATCGTATATATACTGACCCATGGTTTGTACAGTGTCTGAATGGAAAACAGCACTGTACCTACTACAGACTTCTGCAATTTCCTCAATATTGTTCAAATTACCTACCTCGTTATTACCATGCATTACCGAAACGAAAGCTTTTTCTCCTGCAGCCAGTAAATGTTCCAGATGGGAAAGAGAAAGATTTCCTTTTTGGTCATGCTGCAGATATACCAATTTGATTTCACCATTTTGCTGAAGGGCTTTCAGTGTATGAAGTACCGCATGGTGTTCAAAGGGAGTGGTTATAGCCAGTTTAATCTGTTTTTCCCTAATGCCAGAAAGTATTGCCGTGTTATCTGCTTCTGTACCACCTGAAGTAAATATGATATGTGCGGGAGTCGTATTTAGTAATTCTGCAATGGTTGCTCTCGACTGTTCAACAGCATTTTTGGCTTCCCGGCCGCAATGATGGGCGGATGATGGATTACCAAAATTCTCGAAAAAATAAGGCTGCATAGCCTGGAAAACATCTATACTTAAAGGGGTTGTAGCTGCATTGTCAAGATAAATTTTCATTTCCATTAGTTTTTTAAAGGTGAGTAACTAATACTTATGCAGAAAGCAGAGATGGAAACGATCTTATCTATCCGCTATTAGCGGAAGGATTTAGCACCTTGTTTGTACAGGTTGCTAAGACTTCACAGGGCCTTTCCCTCAGTCTTTCTGGATAAGTAAATAAATTTAAGAACTGTTTAACAACAGCAAATATAATAATAGTCTACCAATTTAGTATAATTTATTTTGAATTATTTTGAAGAAGGAAACCAAACCATCATTTCGCCTTCGCCCCGGTTGGCCCAGGCGTAATAGGGAATGGTTGTAAATCCTTTACTTTTTAATATTGCTACTCCCCCTAGAATGCCCGGTTCAAATTGTGTTTCAAAGCTAGTTTCGGGCGGAAGTACCAGATCGCTAACCTTTCCTCCATTGTCCTTCCATTCTGCACAAAATATAACCGGGCCTTTTTGCAGGGCGGTTTTCCCTACATCGTCCTTAATCCTGGCATCCGCCTGAATTTGACGTACTGGCATAGGAAGATCAATTTGCACCTTATCATTAGGTTTCCAAGCTTTTGTAATCACAGCATATCCGGATTCAATAGCATACTTAACAGACTTACCATTAATTTTTATGGCAATTGCTGAATGAACCTTGTTTGCGAAACTATAGAGACCTGAAGGAATTGCCTGGTTTCTGGCCCATCCCGGAAGCCGGAAGCGAAGCGTAAACTCTTGTTGTGCTTGCGGAACAACGTTAAAATTAAGCAATCCGTTCCAGGGATAATTGTTCTGTTGCTCTATTGTAACTGCCTGACCATCGATGATCAGCCTGGCGGAACCACTTATATAAAGGTTGACAAAAGTATCTTTCCCCCGCTGGGCATAAATATATCCCGGCAGGGAAGGTAAGAAACGCGCGATATTTGTTGGGCAGCAGGAACACTCAAACCATCCCGAGCGAACGGATTCAAGATCTTTATGTTTAGTATCTTTAATTATTTGCAGGGCATTGGTATAGAAAAACGATTTTCCATCGAGCCCCACACCTGAAATAAGCCCATTATATAATACCTTTTCCATTACGTCTACGTATTTTGATTCACCGTGTAGCAGGAACATACGCTGGTTCCAAAATACATTCCCTATTGCTGCACAGGTTTCGTTGTAAGCAGTAGAATTGGGTAGCTCGTAATTATCACCAAAGCGTTCGCCATTCCCAATAGCCCCTATTCCACCCTGCACATAGATTTTTTTAGCTACCATATTATTCCAGATCCGGTCAATGGCATCAAGGTATCCTTTATCGCCTGTCAGCGCTGCAACATCAGCCATACCACTATACAAATACATAGCCCGTACGGCATGTCCTTCAGCCTCATCCTGCTCTGTCACCGGTTCATCGTCCTGAAAGTAACGTCCGTTTTTCCAAACATCAGCACTCTTTTTGTCGTAGGCACGTTTACCGCGTTCATCAATGAAAAACTTGGCCAGCTGAAGATAATCCTGTTTTCCGGTTATGCGGTACAATCTCACCAGGCCCATTTCTACAATTTCATGTCCTGGTGCAACGTGTCTTTTTCCAGGTCCAAAGGTCTGCACAAGAAGATCGGCATTCAACAGCGCAATATCCAGTAAATTCCGTTTTCCTGTAGCTTGATAATGGGCTGCTGCTCCTTCGAACAAATGCCCAGAGTTGTAAAGCTCATGGCTCATGTTGTTTTCCTGTACCCAGCGTTCAGGGCCCGACCATTTATGGGGATGCAGGGGGTCTATAGTACGTGCGGTATAAAGGTAACCATCGGGTTCCTGTGCAAGTTTTATCTTATTGATCAGTGAATCTACGTAACTATCAAGTTTCGCATCCGGGTGGATAGCCATTGAATACGACGCACCTTCAATAGTTTTATAAATGTCAGTATCATCAAATGGATATACCGTGCAGAACTTCCCCTTTTTTGCCGCGGCCATCTCAAAGTTTTTCACCCTGCCGGTATTTTCACAGCGGGCAAAAGATGCCGGTATGGTTACTGTGCGATTGGTTTCTATGCGTGGCAGCCAGAATGAATCCTGCAACTTGACGCTGGTAAATGACAGTGGTCGGATAGGGTAATCCTTTTGCTGCGCGATGGATAATTGGGTAGCAAAAATGAGTATAAGGCTTAAGATCAGCGTACGTTTCATATCCTAAATTTATAAAAAAACTGCATGATGCCAGACATTTGTTTGATACTTAATCCAGCATTATCAAAATGATTACCTTTGCCCGCGCAATCAGCTTACTGATACATTGATTATGGTAAATTTAGAGTGGTACAGAACCTTTAAAGCAATTTATAAAACAGGCACACTTACCGGTGCGGCACAATCCTTATTTATTTCACAGCCGGGCGTAAGTTTACACCTAAGCTCGCTGGAAAGCTACGTGGGTTATAAATTGTTTGACCGTACGGGTAGAAAAATGGTCCCTACAGAAAAAGGCAAAGTGTTTTATAATTTTATTATTGAAGCGCTGGCCAAATTGGAAGATGCAGAAAAAAACTTCCAGAAAAGCACAGAAAAACATACCCCCACCATTAGCGTAGGCATGTGTTTTGAAACCTTTCAGATTACCCTGGAGCCATATGTATCTACACTGCCATTTAATCTGATCATCCAGTTTGGTGAATATCCGGAGATGCTGGAAAACCTGGACAAAGGTATACTTGACTTGATTATTACCCCGCAGACCGGCACAACAACCAATATCGAACATGAAGCTTTTTCTTCAGAAAGAATTGTGATGATTGGAGGTATGGAAGTAAACCAGGATGAGTTTGACCAGCTACTGGAAACAGGAGATATGAATAACGTACTGGACTGGTTAAAAAACCACAAATGGTATGGCACTACTGGCGACATGGAACACCTGAGGCGCTTCTGGCAGTTAAACTTTAATAAATATCCTGATTTCAGGCCAAATTATATTGTTCCCAACCTGAACTCTATTATACGTTGCCTTAGCGGAGGCACAGGATTAGCCATCATTCCTAACCATCTGGGCAAAAAGGAAATTGAAAACGAACAGGTGAAGGTCATCTGGGAGGGCAGCCCCCTGTTGGAAAACACCCTGTATTTTGCCACCCGCAAAAAAAGCCTTTACCCAGAGGAAATCCAAACTATCAAAGAGGTGATCAAAAAGGTGATGTAACCCAACAAGGACTACAGCGAAATCTGACATCGCTCATTTTGAAGTACTTGCATAAATTTGTCTCGTTCGTATTCGTTTTTGATGATTGCCTCATCTTTTTTATAAGCCATTTTCAACTCTTTTCTATTCAACGCCTGAGAGAAACGCCTGATATCTTCCTGACTTTTCAACACCAATCCCGGAACCTGCTTGGGTTTGTTGTCGTCTCCAATGGCTACCATTGTGAAATAACTGGTATTGGTATGTTTAACTACATGGGTTTTGAGATTTTCCGAAATTACCCTGATACCTATAATCATTGAAGTCCTGCCAACATAATTTACCGAGGCCATCAGAGAAACCAGCTCGCCTACCTCAACAGGTGCAAGGAAATCAACTACATCAATAGAAGCCGTAATACAGTACCCATCAGAATGTTTGGCCGCACATACATAAGCTACCTTATCCATTAGACTCAGGATGATCCCGCCATGGATCTTTCCGCCAAAATTGGAATAAGAAGGAATCATCAATTCCGTTAATGTGATCTGCGAATCGCCTACAGGCTTAAAGTCATGCATAAGGATGTCTGATTAGACTGCAATTTAGTTTTTTTTGCATGACAGGCAAATTCGGCGGGCATGATTATTGATCAAAAATGGTTACAAACCACGGTACATGCCATTTAAAAATCGCTTCCAGTTCTTCCCGTTTCTTATTCACTTGCTGATACCGCTATTTTTTGGAGCACTTGGGGGATGGATTACCATCCAGTCTGTCCGTACCTGGTATCCAGGTATTGCAAAACCTGCCTTTAACCCGCCGAACTGGCTTTTTGGCCCTGTATGGTCAAGCCTTTTTATACTCATTGGCATTTCCGCTTATCTTGTGTGGGCTAAAAGGGACCAGATTTCCCACTTCCCCAGAACGATAGCCATATATTTTATTCAGCTAATCCTAAACCTGGCCTGGTCGTTTCTCTTTTTTTATAATCATTTGATAGGTGCTGCGCTCATTGAAATTTTCGCCCTGCTGGTTGCTATTGCTGTCAACGGACTGATGTTTTACAGAATTGATAAAACTGCGGGGTTACTGTTCGTTCCCTATTTTCTGTGGGTCAGTTTTGCCAGTTTCCTAACCTATAATATTTTTATTTTGAATCAGGTCTGAAAGAAAACCTGTATTTTAGGAAGTGATCTATTCGAAAAAATTATTCTTATATATTATCTGTTTCTGGACATTTCACGTTAATGCCCAGAAAGTTGGCCTGGTATTGAGTGGCGGAGGTGCAAAAGGACTCTCCCATATTGGTACGTTAAAGGCATTGGAAGAAAATCACATCCCGATAGACTATATCACGGGTACATCCATGGGCGGAATTGTAGGTGCGCTCTATGCTGCAGGTTATTCCCCGGCGCAAATTGAAAAAATAGCGCTCACTACGGAATTCCAGGACTGGGTAAATGGCCGTTATAAGAGCGATTATAGTTTCTATTTCCAGAAGAGCAGCAACAATGCCTCGCTGGTCACCGCAAAAATTGCTATTGATACTGCATTGAGAATGAGCATCAGGAATAACCTGGTTAACGACATCCCATTAAATTTTGCATTGATTGAACTGTTGTCACAAGCTTCAGCTATTGCAAAGGACAATTTCGATCATCTGTTTGTACCTTACAGGTGTATGGTATCTGACGTTTTCTCCCAGACCAGTATAACGGTAAAAAGCGGCAGTCTGGCAGAGGCTGTACGTGCAACAATGACTGTCCCGCTCATTTACAGGCCAATAAAACTCGATAACAAATATGTTTTTGATGGGGGCCTTTATAACAATTTTCCTGCAGATATTATGCAGAAAGAATTTAAGCCGGATTATATCATCGGAGTAAACGTATCGGCCAAAAACTTTAAGGAATACCCTAAAACAGGCGATGAAAGATTGATGAACAGGTTAATGATGTTCATGTTTTTGTCTAAATCAGACTCTACCCTGGTAGGGAAAAACGGTACTTACATTCAGCCCAATCTGGTGGACTATAGTGCCAGCAATTTTTATCCTGTAAGGGAACTGATTAAAAGAGGTTATGACGCAGCAATGGCAGACATGCCTGAGATATTAAAAGCGGTAAAACGCAGGCAAAGCACAGAGGAGCTGAGAATTAAAAGGAACGATTTCAATAATAAAAAACCACAGCTCAGGTTTACAGGTGTGACAGTAACCGGCGTAAATAGTCAGCAGAAGCGTTACATCCAGCGGCTGTTCAAAAGCGACAAGGCAACGTTCGACCTTGCCGATATCCGTCAGGGTTACTACAAACTGGTCGCTGACGAAACTTTTGAAACTGTATATCCAAAAATCAGCTATAATCCATCGACCGACAATTATACCTTTGAAATTGTAGCACAGCCTAAACGGAGTTTCAAACTCGACCTGGGAGGAAATATTTCAAGCAGGCCTATCAGTACAGTGTTTGTTGGGTTACAATACAATTACCTAAACCGTAGGGCTTACACCTTTGGCACAGAGTTTTATTCAGGGCGTTTCTATGAATCGGCACAGCTGAATGCCCGTATCGACTACCCATCCAGGCTTCCATTTTTCCTTTCCGGTGAACTTACCTACAATCACTTCAATTATTACAACACCAGTAAGATCTTTATAGAAAATCCGCATCCAACGTATATTGAACAGTCGGACCGGAAAATCGAAATAAAAGGCGGCATTCCGCTTAACCGTAACACGAGGATCACGTTAAGCACGGCCTTTATCAATAACAACGACAATTATAGTCCCACCAACACTTTTAACACCGGGGACATCCTTGACCAAACAATTTTTAATGGACTTCGCTCTTCTCTAACGTTTGAGCAAAATACATTTAATCGTAAGCAATATGCCAGCCGCGGGCGGAATTTTGTTTTTACACTAAATCATTTTACCGGGAAAGAGAACTACACACCCGGGAATATTTCCAGAAATAGTCTGGTGAGCGGACAGGAAATCCAGGTCTTCAGAAAGTTCAGGGAATGGGTAAGCCTAAAAATCAGCGATGAAAATTATTTTTTTCATCAGGGAAATTATACACTTGGATACCTCGCAGAAACCGTCATCTCTAACCAGCCGCTCTTTTCAAATTATTACGCTACACTTTTATCAGCACCAGCATTTTACCCCCTGCAAGATAGCAGGTCACTTTTTCTCGAAAAATTCAGGGCAACAAGTTATGTTGCCGGGGGATTGAAAAATGTGGTAAGGTTACGTCGGAACATTGACCTGCGGGTAGAGGGATTTGCTTTCCTGCCGTATCAGGAAATCACGCAGATGGGATTTCAGGATGTGAAAAATTCACCTACATTTAACAGGTTGCATTATGCCGGAACCGCTGGAATTGTATACCATACACCAGTTGGCCCAATTAGCTTCAGTTATAATTTATACGATGATCCCATAAAAAGAAACGGCGTTTTGTTACATTTGGGGTATCTGATTTACAACAAACGCTCCATAGAATAAATAATTAAGACATAAAATGAAACATATTTGCTATTGCCTGTTACTCCTGCTGATTTCCGGTTCAGGTTTTGCCCAGAAGGCAGATATTAATAACTTCATTGTTAAAGAAGGATTGCTTAAAAACAGTAAGCTGGCGATTATTGCGGCAGACTCACTGGAACGGCCAATTGAAGCTATCAACGGCCTCTACACCTTTACGGTAAGTGGATTTACACAGCCTTTAACGTTTACAGATGGCGTGGCCGTTTTGCCGATGCAGCTCGATAAATCGGCATTCGTTTATATTAAACATCAGAATGATAAAGGCACCCACAGTAAGTTGTTATATGTTTATAAAAAAGATGGGAATCTAAATCCCTATACGATCAATAGTTTATGGCTCGTACTATTTCCGCTGCTGCTGGTCTTTATTGCTTTTGCCTTTAGAAAGCTGATCATCTTTGCGGTAATTATACTGCTGATCTTCATCTATTTTAACCATAGCAACGGGCTTAATCTCTCAACATTCTTTGAGACCATTTTTGACGGACTTAAAAAGGCATTTTAGAAGGGCAAACCAATGCCGAAATTGTATTGTACAAAGTGATATGAATCAGGACTGTTTCTGGCATCATAAGTTTCTTTGAACTCTTTAGTACCACTAAAAAGCTTTTTAATTACCCATTGATCTGCAGGGTCAAACTGTGGATCGCGCAGTTTCAGGCCCACGTCAAAACGGAACACAAAATACTGCAGGTCATACCGAAAGCCCATACCGGTACCCACACCGAGCTGATTACCCAGGTTTTTGAAATCAAAATAGGTTTCTGGTTGTGAGTTGCCTGGAGAAATATTCCACACGTTACCTGCGTCTAAGAAAATGGCCCCGTTGAGTTTAGCACCAAAAAAGTTGTCGATTAACCTGTACCTGTATTCCAGATTCGCCTCGATGTGCATCTGGCCCAACTGATCAATACCATACAAGGTCCTTCTTGCTTCTTCGGTAGGCACCCTGTCGCCACGGTTATAATTACCCGGCCCCAGCGTTCTGGCCTGCCATGCCCTTACCCCGCCTGCACCACCAGCAAAGAACAGTTTTTCGAAAGGAATAGCTGTTGAGTTGCCATAGGCATAACCTACACCGCCGTTTATCCTCGCTATGAATTGACGGTCGAGCCCAAGGCTTTTATACCAACGGATATCCACTTCGGGTCTTACATATTGGTTGAAAGGTAATCCCAGTATTTTAGCATAATCTCCCGCTGCAGGATCATTTTTATTACCCGAAAGTTTTGAAATTGCTCCTATGGCATTTCCGGCGATATCAACATTTCCCCTAAAATAAACAAAGCTTTTACCGGGCAGCAGTAATTTATTGGCGTTTAAGGTGTATGCGTATTTCATTCCAAGCGTGATATCCTTCCTATCAAGCAACCTGATATTGTAAGAATTGTCTCTGATTGTATTTTGTCCGTTTTCTGTAGTAGTATCAATCAGCAGGCTACCTACCCGATATTCAAAATTAAGGGGTGTGAACGAATGTAGTTTAGATTTGGTTTCTACCCACTGGTAGGTAATGGAATTTAGAAATACACGCCTGACAAACGCATCCTTTTGCAGTGAATATACATAACTGGTAGAGAAAATCGTAGACGGCATACCATTTTTACCCATCATAGGTATATCAAAAGGCACCATTAATCTAGGAACAGCCAGGTTGGCACTCAATGAAAAATCACGTTGATAGATATCAGTGAATGGCGATCCACCCTGACCAATACGCGACTGCAAACCACCTTTAACCTGGAATTCGAACCGCTCTGCACCTCTAAAAATGTTGTTGTTAGTATAAGTATTACTCAGCGTAAAACCTACAGTCCCTGCATTAAACGGAATTTCACCTTCTATCCTATTGCTCATTCGTTTTTGTGGAGTAAGCTGGATGATTGGCTCTAGCCTGTTAGCAGAATCTTTTGATTTGATATATTCAACCTTTACATTTTTAAAAACGTTGAGTTCGTACAGACGGTCGTAGGTTAAATTTTCTTTGGATATATCGTAGGTCTCGCCCTGTCTCAAAAAATCATAGCGTACCACGGGATTCCGCCTGAACCTTTTCGACAGATCTGTATACCTGATTCCCCTAAAAATACGGGGATTTAGTTTTACAGAATCCGGGAAACCTTCAGTATTTGGTGCAATCAGGATGTTACTCTCTCCAATTACGTATTGCACATGCTTTGCCTTATCCGCAGGATCATCTATATAAAGCACTACATTGGTTCTGCTGCTTTGAAGTGCAGAATCTACAGTAAATCTCACATAAGGCCGGGAGAAGTCGTAATAACCGTTCTCTTTCATTACCTGATAAATCTGTTCCCGTTCAAAGGCCAGTGAATCATCGTCATACTGCATCCCTTCATGTAAATGCGAGATCAATCCCTTTTTCGACATATAGATCTGACGTATTGACGAGTCTGGAATCGTATAGTCAACTTTTGCAATATAAAATGCAGGACCTGTATTTGCCTTAAACTCTACCTGTGCACGCTGTTTTTTTATGCGGATGTCTGATTTTACTTTCGCCATAAAATAACCTTTACTCCTAAGGAACTTTTCAATCTGGCTACGTGAAATTTCTACCAGCGTACTGTCAAGCAACGGGGCGGGTTTACCAACTGATTTGGTTTTAAACAGCCCGTAAAAAATATTGTACAAACCTACGTTGATACCCAGCCTTGACGCAGGCCTGATATCTTTCTGGATATAATTGAGCGCCTCCTCGTTATACCTGGCCGGGATACTGTCTATCTTCACCTTTTTAACAATCGCCTGGTTGTCATCAATAAATTTTGTAGAAGAGCAGGCGCATACAAAAAGAATAATAAACAGTAATATTGCGGAAAAAGGGAATTTATTTTTATAAATAGGATATGCTTTCAAAGTCTCAGATAGGGTTTATAAAATCATTA
>Ga0247815_10000123_pt1 | contig 58636 bp, 83 predicted proteins | sample UWRJL194509B1_FD_181014 | JGI IMG/M metagenome (GOLD analysis project Ga0247815, IMG submission 181014) | Plant litter microbial communities from Arlington Agricultural Research Station in Wisconsin, United States - UWRJ-L194-509B-1 | ecosystem: Environmental > Terrestrial > Plant litter >... | reverse complement strand
ATCTCGCAATACCGCCAAGACATTTTGCGCCTCCTTGAATTTTCCCAGGTGTGCGTTCTCAGTGGAGAAACTGGTTGCGGAAAGTCTTCGCAGCTTCCTCAGGTTTGTGATTTCGCACTGTTTCTGTTTTGCATGAAGGTGACGTCCTTCGCAGTTCATCTTGCAAGATCAACTTGAACAAGGTCGGCACTGCAACATCATCTGCACGGAGCCGCGCCGAATCTCTGCGATATCACTCGCACAGCGGGTCTCGCAAGAGCTGGGTGAACCGTCCGGCGCGGTTGGGTCTGCTGCGTCGCTTGTCGGCTACTCCATCCGCCTTGAGAGTAATACCAGCCGAACGACGCGACTGACCTATATGACCAACGGCATTGCACTTCGCATGCTTGAGAATGGTGGCGGAGGTGGTGGTACGTCCTTTGATGAAGTTACGGTAGGCGACCGTCATGTTTGCGCCGAATACCGCATCGCTTACCCGACATGTAGCACATCATCATTGACGAAGTACGTTGAGACAAAGACGTATTGTTCATCGGTATTCACAGAGTGCAGGTTCACGAACGTAGCATTGAGTCCGACTTCTTGCTAATCGTGCTCAAATCTCTCTTGCCTCGTCGCCCCGACTTGAGGTGAGTGATCAATACATAGATGGGCTGGAATGGCTATCTGAATCTTGTTGTAGAATCGTGTTGATGTCCGCAACACTGGATGCTGAGAAGATATCGGCTTACTTCGATAATTGCCCCACTATTCACGTTCCAGGACGAACTTTCCCAGTGCGCGTGTCCTACCTCGAGGATGCTTTGGAGCTGTCTGGATGGGTAGTTGCCGAGAACTCGCCATACGCCAGAGATGGTCCGTTTATCCTGTTGCTCCGAAGCCAATCCTGACCAGCTAAGCAGCACGCGTTACGCAAAGAGCCAAGGACAAGGAACGGCAAGATCCAGGACTCCCGGCTGACGACGATGACATTGAAGTGGACTCTTCTGTGCCTGTGGGGAAAGTGTACTCTCGCGCGACACTGGACTCGCTCGGCAGGCTCAATGAGCGTCTCATCCCGATGGAGCTCATTATTCGTCTTCTCGAAACCATCTGTTGGAAGAACCAAGACTATGTGCCTTTCTCGGCAGCTGTCTTGGTCTTCATGCCCGGAATCGCTGAGGTGAGAGTCCGCGCATCCAGCGGAGTAAATGAACTAACCCTGCCGCAGATCCGCCAATTGATTGACTTGCTCGGGGAGCATGCTGACTTCGGCGACGAGTCACGCTTCGTCATTCTGCCATTGCATAGCACGCTGTCCAGCCAAGATCAATCCGACGTCTTCAATGTTCCGCCTCCGAGTGTCCGCAAGATTGTCGTCTGTACGCGCCGTCGCGCTTCCTGCTCTTGATGCCGGACTGATCGTATTTCTAGCCACTAATATCGCGGAAACTGGTGTGTACACAGCCGTTATCCTATGTGCGTCGATCTGACCAGCGTACCAGGTGTTACGATTCCCGACATCACCTGCGTGATTGATAGTGGAAAGCATCGAGGTACCTTAACCTCGTACTTTGAGGCGTTCTCGTTCTAACCTTTTGTGTAGAAATGAGGCGTGTTAGACCCCGCATGATAGCTTAGTATTGCTGACATCCCATGCAGGTACGACGAGAAGCGACAACTCAGTAGGCTTGTGGACACCTTCATCACCAAGAGCAACGCAGCGCAGCGGCGCGGCCGTGCCGGTCGTGTCCGCGAAGGGCTGAGCTTTCACCTATTCTCGAAACATCGTCATGACACACAGGTAAGTCCCCGTCCTCGTCGTGGCCGACTGGCTCAGCTGATTCCTTCTTCTAGATGATGGAAAACCCACAACCCGAGATGTTGCGCTTGTCGTTAGCGAGTCTTGCTCTCAGGATCAAGATCACAAATGTCGCGCTAGGCAGCAGCATCGAGAACGTTTTTCTCAGTGCGCTGGACCCGCCTTCGCAGCTCAACATTCAGAGGGCAATCAACTCCCTCGTGGAGGTGAGATGAAATAACTATCATCCGCCAAACCTCAAGTTAATTGTCGCCCCAGGTTGGTGCGCTGACAAGTTCGGAGAACATCACACCGCTGGGACAACTACTCTCCAAGTTGCCTATCGATGTACATCTTGGGAAGCTCCTAGCTGTCGCCGCGAACCTAGGATGTCTTGACCCAGCACTCACTGTCGCCGCAACCTTATCAAACGGCAAGTCAGCCTTCGTAACACCGTTTGGTCAGGAGCAGGAGGCCGATCGGGCGAAGCAAACCTTCAACCTCGAAAATAACGACTTCCTCACGATGCACAACGTCTACGCGAGGTGCTGTAATTTCTGCAAGACTGGGTAACACCTAGTTTAATTTGTATCATTCGTGTTACAGCTGGCGCCGTGCGTGTGGCAACACAGGCTTCGCGCGGAAGTTTGTCCGGCAGCACTTCCTCAGCCACCAGGTGCGACAGCTCTAATGTGGTCAGACTTGACCCTCACGACAAAACAGGCACTGCAGCAGATCGAAGAACTTCGTCAACAGCTACTGAGGTCCGCACTCTGGCCTCTGTGGACCACGCTGACAATTTAATAGGTATCTGATTGACGCGTCCCTAGTTGAGGCCGACAGGGACCTAATTCGCGACCTTAATCGGTAAGACGCGGCCAATTTGAGTGTTTTACGACATTACTCATGAGGTGTAGATCACGAGGCGGTCGAGCACGGACGCATTTCATCTCGGTGCCGGTCGCCGCTGATCGCAACGCCGAGGACCTAGGCGTGGTCCAAGCAGCGATTGCCGCTGGCCTCTGGCCGAAGGTCGTCTGCCTCGCCAAGGAAGGTACATATGTTCAGATGAAGACACTAGGAAACAGCCAAGTGGTCGCCTTCCATCCGACATCTGTCAACTTCCAAAGACCTCCACGCGATTTCGCTGTCAACTTCCTCGCCTACTTCACTCTCATGTGTGTCACTCGTCGCCATAACATTTCTAATGCTAATCGAATGCCGCAACGATTTTCAGGCAGTCAAGGCGGCTCTACGCATGGGAGACAGGAGCGGTTCATGACCTGCCCGTTGCGATTCTCTGTGGTGACGGCGATTACAAGGCTGCTACAGAAACCTTGACACTTGATAAGTCCAAGGTTCGCTACCGACTAACACCAAGGTCAGGTATCGCCCTTCAACACCTGCGCCAAAGGGTTGCATCGGGTTTTGCCTCGAGAATGCGCGGAAGACAGTTAAAGGACTCTGAGAAGCGATGGATGGATCTTGCCGTTCAGGTCTTGCGCCGCAAGAGGGTGGACGACTCACTGCAGATCGGCATCTCGCGGTAGATTTGCGGGCTAGATGCCGTCCCGAGACCGCGGGTATGCGCATCAGCGAATAACAAATGATTCAGGGGCAGAACTCAGAAGGGAAAGACTTGTGTCCTTGTTGCCGGTTGGCCGTAAGCTGACTGTCAACGGACGCGTTTCCGTGGCACCAGTGATTTAGCACGTGCTCTCCAGGTATTTAGCTGCTGCGGGCTCACGCGGCTCTGACTGCCATCTCTTTCACATTCCTTATTCTTCAGACCACCGGTTGGTCTATTCTCTCGGCTGGTCCATCTGCATTCTGTTCTCTTTTGTTTGAAATCATGGTCGTAATCAACTTCGGGTCCGTTTTGGTTATGTTCGCGGCGTTGAGCGCCACCTCTGCTGCTCCCGTACAAAAGCGCGTCGCACAGGTCATAAGCGACGCCACCAAGGACTGGGAGCAGGCTTGCGTATGTCTCTATCTTAGAATGTCTCGAGCTCCTGCTCATTATGTGTGGGTATCCTCAGCTCGCCGCCGGTGGCGGCCAGGCCTGCAACCCTCTCAGCGTCGCAGCATTTTCGACATTACTCGCGGCACCCGAACCATGCGCACAGCAAAATGCCGCAGATAACATGATTGATCTGGCCAAGCAGCTCAAGGGAAACGCAGAAATGATACGCCTCACGCAACTCTTCCGTCAAACACCTCGCAATGCCGTGAGCAAATCCAGTTTCTCGATCGCATATTCTAGTACTGACCAAAGAATAGCCGGACAATCTCTCAGTCTTGTATTGCCAATCTGCTCCTCGGAATGGCGAGTTACAAGGGCTCTTTCAATGTCAGTTCAGCGGCGTGAACCTAAAAGTGTTCACCGGCAACCGCCCCGTTGGGCAACCAGGGACCATCCCCTTCGGGTTGTCGGCTGCCGTAAGCCCCGCGGGTTCGTGCCCAGCATCAAAGACACCTATTCCAGATGGGCAGCAGCTCAACAAGATTGTGGCAAACCCGAACGCTGGGTGCGTGTCACAGCGCAATGATCCTACTTTCGATTGACGTCACCATTTTAGAGGCAACGCCGGAGCGGGACAAGCAACAACGAAGCCAACAGGTGCTGCTACTCCCGCACCCGCTCCCCCAACAGCGGCCGTAACGAGCACTCCGGCGGCCGGAGGAGCAAAACCGTTCACTGTGCAAAATGGTCTCGACGCACAGGCATTGAACGAGAAGTTCAAGGCGCTTACTGCCAACTCTCGCTGCACGTCTGGCGAGCAGGCATGTGTGGTGGGAAACTTTGCTCAATGTGTTGGAGACCGCTTCGTTCTGAGTGCATGTGCTGGCGGAACTTCTTGCTTTGCTTTGCCGTTGGTCAACTCGCGTGGTACATCGCTCACGTGCACCACTGCTGCTGATGCCCAAGCTCGCATCGCGACAGCAATTGGTACAGATGCAGGGGCTGTCGCACCTCAACCGACCACGCAGGCCCCGAAGCCTACGACGGCGACTGTTGCACCGCCGGCTGCGTCTAACTCCGTAGTACCTCCTGCTGCTGGTGACAACAAGCCTTTTGTTGTTCAGAATGGACTTGACGCACAGGCTCTGAACGAGCAATTCAAGACCCTCAGCAGGAACACGGTATGTCGGGCTGGCCAGCAGGCGTGCATCGAAGATGGTTTCGCGCAGTGTGTAGGAGAACGCTTCGTCATCAGCGCCTGCGCCGGTGGTCTGAGCTGCTTCGCGCTCCCACTGGTTAACTCGCGAGGAACCTCCCTGACGTGCACAACGGAGGCGGATGCGCAGACTCGCATCACAACTGCCCTCGGTGCGGGTGCGGGTGCCGTCGCTCCTACAAGTCAAGCGCCGCCTCGTCCAACTGCCACTGCCACTGCGATACGCCCGCCGACTCCCTCTCCGCCTGCAGCATCCAACTCAGTGGCTCCGGCGACTGGCGGTGCAAAGTCGTTCACGCTGCAGAATGGTCTCGACGCCCAGGCACTGAACAAGAAGTTCGCCACGCTGACGGCCAACTCTAAGTGCAGTGGTGAGTAGATTGCCTCATTCCTGTGTTCATGAAGCTGATGCTGTCGCATAGCCGGGGAGAACGCTTGTGTCAAAGGAGGTTTCGCACAATGCGTTGGTGAAAAATTCGTTGTCACCGGGTGCGCTGGTGGGTTGATTTGTGCCGGGCTGCCGCTAGTCAACAGCAAGGGTACCTCCATCACCTGCACGACCCAAGCAGACGCTATTGCGCGTATCGCAGCCACAGGAGCATCACCGAGTCTGACGGGCTAAGCTCCCGTTTGTTTGCGTTGCGAGCGATCGCCTTGACTGTCTTTACTTTTGAGAGCAGAGCTCGCACGAGCTGTCAACCAATACGAGTGCAGATACTAGCCATTGCCTCGCGTGTCAAAAAACTACAAGCAATGATGAGGCAAAGTTGGATATCTCAGCGCTTGCCACTGGGCTTGCGGCCAGGCCGCCCATTTGGCCTGCTGCTCGGCCTGCCGCTGGGCTTTCCACTAGGTCTGACACTGGGTTTACCCGAAGGCTTGCCTCTGCGCTGCCCGGGTTTGTCACCTTTGTGCGCCTTCACACCAGACCGTTTCTTCCCAAGGATGTCCTTTGCCCGCACGTCTTTGTTGTCCCCGCGGTTCTGTTGTCTCGTGAGCTCATTCCTCGCCTTCTTCTTTGCCATGCGTCGAGCAGCGCGATCCTCATCAGCCGCTTTGCTCGCTTTGCGCTCGCCTTTGCTGAGTTCAGCGAGAGCGACAGCCCGAGCTTCGTGATCCTCGACGCTTCGAGTTGGCACCGCTGGAACTTCCTTGGACCGGGGTTGTCCTGGCCGACTTGGGGCGGCAGCGGTAGGCCCCGTCTTCGCCTTGCATCGCTGCACGCGCAGTTTGCGTTTTGCAAATTTGAGGCGTATTGCTTCCAATGCGAGGACCTCGTCGACGCACTCGCGATCCTGGATATACAATCGTGAGCCAACTGGACGGGTTAGTACGACGGAAATGAACGCACCAAAAACTCTACGTATCCAAAGCCCTTGCCCAGCTGCGTGTTGGCATCGCGAATGATGCGCACTTGTGTCACCCAGGTCTTGTCTTCTTCGACCGGTCCGCGCTCTGTCGTGAGAAGCGACTCGAAGAACACCCGCAGGTCCTCATCCTTCGCTGCAAAGTCGAGACTCCCCACGAAGATGCTGCGTTTCGGGTCGGTTTCGGCACTCCGTTTCTCACCAACATGGTCCACGCGAATCGTGCGTTCCATGAAGGTGGTGTTGTCGCATGTTTTGACGACGGATTCAGCAACCTCGATGGGCGATGGTGCACCCTTGCCGTCGCGCGAAGGGTCAAGATACGCAAATTTGACGTAGGCGGTCACGCTCGCGGCATCGTCGTGGAAATCTTTGTGAATGAAAGCAATTTTCTTCTTCTCAGCGGGAGTGAGGAACTTTTTTGCATCGGCATCGTCGCCTTTGTCGTCGCGCCACTTGCCAGCACGGTCTCTCTGCCTGCGGTCCTTGGTTGACAGTTCTTCAGCACTCTTGCGACGCGGGTTTGTCAGATCGTCGGTGTCTTTGTCCGCGATGGAGGAAGTTGGGTTTTGGAAGGCTACTGAGCGGAAGCGAATAGACTCGACTTTGGCGTTCGGGATGGAGGCGAGGAGGTGTCGACCTAGTTGTTTACGCGCGAGCTGATATAAGATTTCAGCCGACGCGCTTCACAGATGCTCGTATTGAGTCAGATACCTTGGACTTAGCAGCCTCGACGGGCAGGTTGCCTACAAAGACTGTGCGAGCATCGCGCTGCTGTTGCGTCTCGTCCTCCGGTGCAAACAATTTCTTTTGTGTCGAACGAGGTACCCTTTCCTCACCAGTGATAGAAATATGTTGAAGAGGGGTTGTCTGATCATCGTCTGAAGATTCGTCGTCCGAAGATGCGTCGTCGTCGCCGCTCGGCTTCGCGGATGTCAGCACCTTCGACGGCACTGGATCTTGTTTCCGTCGTTTTGCAGGTCGAGAGGTTTCGCCAGCATCCGAGTCCGAGTCGTCTTCGTCACGACTGCGCACTTTGGGCGGAGTAGGTAATAGTTTCATAATCGCCGGTGGCGCTTTCTGTTTCTTTAGCGCATGCTTGGGCTGCTCTCTCCACGTGAGAGGCGTACACGCGCGAGTAATTAAATGCAACTAACGGATTTGATCTTGTCGGATTTTGTCTGTGGCTTGGATTCTTTATGTTCTGCGGCCGCCGGTTTCGGGACTCCAAGTGTTTTTGAGGAACCAGCCTGAAGAATGCTCAGCGCCGCAGCTCTCGTTCAGATAACATCTGCGCGCACGCTTGAACCAAATATATCATCGAGCGCAGAGTCTTTTGTGCCTTTGAGAAGAACAGAGGCGAGGGATGACATGGGTGCGCGGGATTGAGGAAGAGGGGCTGGTGCCGGATCGCGCCGAACCGCGTAACTCATTCTCTTCATCATGCCAACCCCCGCCCGTCCACAGCCCAAACAGCTCAAGTCGCGCACACCGGTCATATCTGAGGGAGTTGTGCTCAGTGTGCTTCTGCTTGTTGCCGCTGCCACCGTGCCTATTATCTTTCGGACCGCGACGTCCTCCTCAACCGGACCTGCAACCAGCACGTCGCCCGTGACCCCGTCAAGCACACCTGATGTGACCGCCACATCAAGACAGGCACCACTTGTGCAGACCGCTCAAGCATTGGCACCAATTGTGGTGGCTGCACTGCGGTTGTTGCTTGAGTCACTATGGCTCATCGCTACGCCGTTCGCCGCACTCGCGCGCGGCATCCTCGTGGTCCTACAACCGCTCATTCTTGTCGTCAATGCGACGGTATATGTCTTTGTTCTTGCGCCCTGCAACGCGCTCAACGCTGTCGGAGCCTTCCTTTACCCACTCTGGTCGTTCGCCATGGTCGCCGTCATTGTTGGTTTACTAGGTGGTCTGTTCGCACGCGGAATCGTCCGTATCCTTACCTCGCTCGTTGCTGGAGACGTGCAGGTCAATGCGCAGGCCAAGCCCCGCGTTCGCAGGAAGAAGCTGGCCTAAAGCCGTGGTCAATCGATATACCAGGCCAGCCTGTCGCAATGGAAAGCGGCCTCCTCATTTCCATAGTCACTGTTGTCACCACACCGTTGCGCTATTTCGTGGTATCTGGATTCTGGACTGTCAGCATATTCTAGGTGCCGCGAATAATGGCGGCGCCTACGTCGTCATGAAGCCCGTCGACATTCATCGCTTTTCGATTCGACGTATACCGCGATGTGCGGTCCCAAAGGACGACTATACTGGCTATGCGACTCGCCGAACTAGCAAGGCTTTTGGGTTAAGGTGGATTACTGTGCGTCATCCAGTTTCACGTGCCACCTGTACCGCTGTTCCGCGGCCGTGTGACAATACTTCAATCTTCAGGCATCGCTGCCAACTTTGCCAACACCACATTTCATAGGCGCTGTTTCCGCGAGTATTTATGTTGAGCGACTAGGGTAGACATTGCATGCGAGCTTCTGAACTGGACAGTGACCTATCTTGTCAGACTAACGCTTGTGTTTAAACCTTCGTCCACCGTAACAGCCTGTGTAGTCTATTCCTTTTGCTGCTTCTCGAATGATACTCCAGTGGATATTCAAACTTCTGGCATGATAGTCCACCGCACTCGCCTTTGATGATTGAAGGGCCATTGCCATCCATGGCTGTAACAGCGACCGAGTCCAAAATTCTGAAATCAAAGCAACTGGTGTGTTCTGATACAAACGCGATGTGAAAGGAGCGAGCTGTGCATTGCATGAGAACGGAGGCAGAGGAACGCTTCGGCAAAATCCGAATATCATACACCCATGTTACAACGCGGTCGACTACTTCGGGTCATCACCATCGTAGTTTCTTGAAGCCGTCCTGCGCCGCAGACCGCATCTCTTCGATTTTTGCACGCTGCGAATCAACCTTCTTCGCCACGCCAGCCTCCAATCTTTTGGAAGCATCGTTGAACTGGTCCGAGATCTGGTGTTGAAGTGATGGTGGCATGGACTGGTTGGATGCAAACTGTGTGGTTGGAACGCCGGGTGCAGATGCGGCAGCGTTTTGGTGAGCAGCCTCTTCTTCATCGACAGATAAAACCTGTTTCTCGATTGTCACGCCAGGACTCGACTTGCCACCTCCCTGTCAGATATGTGAGCAGCAGCGTATTGCGCACGGAGTGTGACAAACCAGAAGTGAGTTTATCCCCATCGCTAGTGCAGCATAAATGCTCGAGTCCAGACCGTCGATATACAGCACGTTCGGATACGTCGCGCTCGTACAGTTCGGCCAGAGCATTGTGAATAGCGCTGGGTTGGCCTTCGCACTGAGCTCGAGAATGCTGGAAGCCGTGCCCAAGAAGCAGGTCGACGCTTGAACAGCGTTCTGCGTAAGCGTGAAGCTGCACACAAAGAATCGACCCTCTGGCGTCGTTCGTTGGGCTCGCATCTTGGTGAGCTGGCGCGGCATGAGCAGGGGCTTCTCCATATGATACCAACCAACCTGATCATTGACCATGACAGTCACGTCGTTTGTATTGCTGTAGCGGTCGTATTGGTTTAGCTGACCGGACCTGTAAAAGCCCTGCAAGAAGACATCAGCAGCATGGTAACAGGGCCGGTTCCAGTTCGAACCTTGCCGGAGAACTGCGGACTGAGCTGCAGCGATCCATCTGCTGGGGCAAACATACACAGCACCGCAGCTTTTCCATTCCCAATAAATGACTTCAGAGTTTGTGATGACAAGTCGCTGACACCATAGGGAGCGGTGTAAAGGTTGCGGACAGACGAGTTAAGATAAGCCAAGAAGCTGTCCCATTCGTCCTATGGAAGAAATCAGCAGCAGCTATAATAGGATGATGTGATAGTACCTGGGTGAAGTTGGAGCTCGCTGCCGGCTTTTCGATATTCAAGTCGTGGCTGAGGCTGGTGCTGTGTGAGCATGTGGCCATGCATTCAATGATCTTCTCACTTCAAGATGACCAACTCTGCGTTCTTCGCAGTGAAGTCGTTAAGCTGTTGCACAACCCTTTCAAATGATTCCCCATTTGCACCGAGAAAGCGATTCTGAACGATGCTGTAGTGACCACAATGCCACTTCCCTTCTGACCATGTCGGCCGCAGATCGAAGTAACGAGCGCCAACTGCGGAAGAGGTCTACTAGCTCAGAAGATCACCCAAAATGCACTGGATTTCGTTAAACCTACGTCGAAGCTGCTCAGCCATCCCCAATCGCTGAGTGAGCGCGTTGCAATCGAAGACGCCGACGGTCGTCTTATGGCGCTCCGCCATGCCTGCACCAGGGGCCACTGAGATCTACGACACGCACGCGACGCGGGATCGAAGCTCACCCGAGTCGTGAGTTCCAGGCATACAGATCTGGCGCAACATCCTTGAACCGAGCAGCGGCAACGACGCCTGCATCCACGCCGATGGCATGTCGTTGCAAACAAAGCCAGTGCCCGTCGCAGTTGGGTTGTATGATCCAGCGAATACAAAGTTAGTCTGTCCTCGCACAACCCACCCGAGCGTGATCAAGGATCCAACGGGTTTGTTCTGTGCGGCCACGCTCTGCAGGAGCACCTGCAACCTGAACGGTAGTCCATTGTCTGCGCGTGCTTGGACTTGGAACATCAATGGTTTCGTGCCGGGCGCCCCGATGATTGTATAGGTGGCTTCGCCGCCGTCTTGATTGCGATCACGAAGTGGCGCGTCGTCGCGCTGCACGGTCACAGCCGTCGACGAGAACGGGGGGATTGCGCGGGGAAAAGACCATTGTACCAGCTGGTACGAGTGGATGTTCGTAAGCTGCCAGCTGTATGGTGTACCATTGACGAGGACAAGTGAACCAGCGTCGCCCATTATGGTGAGCGAGTGAGTGTAAGAGACCGAGAAGCTCGGAGGATACCGCTCTAAGCTCGCTCGTTTCGGCTGGCACGTGACGCTCAGGCCATGTAACAAGCACTCTCGTAAAGACTGGAATGCGGGGACCCGCTCGAGCAAATGATATGTACACGAATTCGACGGTACAGACACTCGCTCGAAGGGTCAGCCAATATCCAACGCCGCGGCCAATCCTTCCACATTAATTGTCCAATATTGTCCTGGTACCTACTATGGAACATCCAGTGGAACGGGATATCCAAACTCAACGCCGTCCGCTTGATCCTATACCACAACCAATCAGCGACATAGTAACGAATCGAAATGCGAAAGACTCACAGATATTGACGCCGCCATCCCAAGTCTCGTCCGGAGCTGAAGAAGGTGGGGGAATGATTAAAAGGAGAAGATGCGAACTAGTTGGGACACTCACGATTCCTGATAACCTTGACGATGCCCTCCTTGTCCAGGGTCGCGCCATCATCCGAGGCCTCCACTCCTGCTCGCTTCAGGTCCTTGACTACGAGTTCGCTGTATCCGAATGGATCACGCGGCACCCAGATCCACGGTGCGGGCTTGTATTGCGCCGGGTGGGTGAATGCGAGGTCATCCAGTTCGTCATCATCCGAATCACTGTCAACCTCGGCATTCCGGACGATATCTTCCGGGCTCTCTTCATTTGAGCCAGGAAACGGCGGCGGCGGCGGGGGAGGCGGAGGCGATGACGGCGATGTTACAGTCAGTGTCGGTGGCATGGCGGTAGATGGCGACCCCGGATGTCTGTTGACGGACGAGCTGGACCCGGCAAGGGACGACGCCGTACTGAGAGCTTTCCTTGTGAACGAGTGCTCACGTAACTCCTGTTGAATTGCGGACGTCGTGCGCTGCACGCGACGCTTCAGTACCGATCGAATGTCTATAGATCTTGTCAGCGAGCACACGACATGGAGTCGGACCACGTACGCTCGCGGTTGAACAAGTCCATGTCATCCGGCAGCGCACTCTCAAGGCCATTCCGCTTCCGCTCCCTGTCAAAGCGTTCCTTCATCTTCCTCGTCGCCAACGACATTGGCAAATTTTCCACGATGACTGCGCAAAACATGAGGTTGGATCGAATGTAAAAAGACAAATATATATATTTGCTTACTTGAGAAACTCTGGTTGAGATACGCGTGGTAGATGCCTGTGAGGATGAGCAGGAGCACCATGAACGCTCCTTGTATGGCAGACGTGACTTTCGCGCCGTCGATGCCGAGGCGCAGGAACAAGAGCGTGGCGATGGTGCCTTGAGTGATATACAAGCCAACGAACAGGTTGGATATGGCCCTTGGGAACTGGTCCAGATCGGTCTATCAGTGACTGAATAAGGCAATCCGAAGTGACGCACGTAAAGGCCCCCTGTCTCCCGCGACTCTGGCTGATCCAGCACTGTGGACTGTTAAGTCATTGTGTGACATATACTTAATGGCGGACGGACCGTAGAGGAAGAGATACCTACGGCAAGCCAGTCAGCCACATGATCCAGAACCCAGAGATACAACTCTCACTTGTATGCAAACCAAAGCACCGCAACTGCCAATGTCGACACAACGTTGAGAAGTGGGTTGATCACCACATACGACAACCCAATCGTCGCAAGGAGTGAGATGGGCGGCAAAACGACACCAAAGTCGATTGAAGGCATAACGAGCGAGACGCCGTATGCTTCGCGGGGCGTGCGGCCAAACCATTTCTTCTTCAAGTAGTGCATCGCCAGGGGCACTACTTGAAGGAATGCGCTTCCGGCACCAGTCATGCCACTTGCCATGATATACGCTGCGAGGTATCAAGTTCAGCAGAGCGTTCAGGAGCCCAGATGGAAGAACCGTACTCATGAAATACGTGCTAGCCTTTAGAAGACCGTTAGAGCATATCTTTAGGAATTTGAACCAAAGACGTTACCTTGGGAAGATTGTTGGCCAGCTCCTTAACAGCGTCTGGCGGATTTTTGACCATGCGAGGGATGGCCTGGGTCAGGCCACCTGCGAGGAAGGCCACGAGGAAACCATGGACCACTGAACGCGCATCAGCACCAACCTTTGGATTAAAAAGCAGCTCGACAAACCCAAGAAAATGAAGTATCGATCATAGACACGCTGAAGATGATAGTCAGGCTCACGCCTGGAGGATCAAGATGCCACTGACCTGCGAGACAATGGTATAGCGCGGCACACATTCGAACCAGGAAAGCGCTAGGATGGTGAAAGTAAGCAAACAAGTTTCAACAGCCACTTGAAAGCTTGCCTCGAAGAAGGTAAGGAACGAGGAGGAACAAAATGGCCATGAGTAGCGGCGGCAGCACACCTGCATCGTTGGATCAACGATCGCGAATTCGACCTAATACCAGCTCCCGCACCCTGCAGTAAGCCCGTTGCAACAGTCGGCGCCTTACAGACCCAAGCCAACCAGGTGACATCAATGCAGAGCTTGGACAGGTTCCCAAGCGATTGGATGGCCAACACCGGGATACCGAAAACGATGATGAGACCGAATGTCGCGGCCCACGAGAGAATGAATCGAGCGCGAACTTCGTACGAGCCGTCGTCGATGTTGTCCCACTGCGAAGCTACCATGAGAGGGAGCAAATTAGAGTCACAAACGAGCACGCACGATAACATCGTCCGGAGCGACCTCGGTCCACTTGTCCGTCATGGCTAGCGGTTCATGATAGCTCACGCACTGCGTGAGAACATGTGCGCCGAGCTGAAGATTCAGTTCAACGAACGCCGAACCTGCCGCCTCGAGGTTTGGCAGGTTCTTCCGTGCCGCCATAATCTCCCTATCAAGCCTCGGGATTTCCTTCTTTGCCCACTCAATTGTATCGACCTTTTGGCCAAACACGCCCATGAGGCCGACTTTGTGTTGAGGCCGCTTGGCTGGGGGCACGAGTTCGTTGAGGGCCTCGTAAGAGGCGACGGGTTGCGGTACTTCCTTCGAACTCTTCAAAGCTTTCTTCATCCGCTTATTGGTGATTTTGGTCGCCTTGGTGAGCATATGTGTGATCGCGCCTTCAAGTTTTTGGCAAACTTCGAGCCGGTCTTCGAAGAGCTCGGAAAGTGCCTGCCATTCGAAAGGAAGCGTTTAGCATGACTTGCCTGCGATGCCTCGGAATCCCAAACGAAGTCACCTTGGACGCGCGGTAGATCCACACGCGCGCGATGCCACCAGGGACGAAGCTCGCGAACTGCCGCATGTCCTTCTCGGTGAGGAGCGTCTTTGGAATACCGGTAATGAGCACCGTCCGACTCTGTGCATGCTTGGTGTGCGCTTTGCTGGTGAGATACGCGTGCCGCAAGCTCGTGAGATGTCTGAGCTCGGCCTGGAGGAGATACAGCACGTAGGCTATTTTGAGCGTCAGCATATACTTGGACTCGGGACATATACACGAGGTTTAGGACGCACCGGTCAGGGCGTAGCTACAAATGCCCGTGTCCAGAGTGTCAGTTCAACAGTGGACACACGAACAGTCGGCAAATTTGCAAAAACTGAGGGCAAGAACGCACGCAATGCAGACATGGGCCGTGTAGCGGACGGATAGTTCGTCGGGAATGTTGCCCCAGGCGATTCTGAAGTAATCTTCCGCCAACTGCTCGTCGTGGGCAATGTTGATGGGAACAAGAACTATGATGATGATGCAACAAACGTCAGCAAATGGTCATGGATCATGCACGGCTTGATTTCGCCTCGGGGATATTGAGGCAGGGCACATGTAATGGGGCACATGAGGAGATGGGCGGTCAACGGTGGCGATTGAACGAGCCCGGCAGATGTCCTCGCCGGTTGCGCAACGTGCCACCGGCTCCGTCCCAACAGCAGCCGGTATACCGACGACGCAGAGTACGAGGAACACGAACCTATGAATGTAGCGACCGTGGAGACTGCAAAGATCTTGAGCAGCATGCTGCGCGACGATGAGATCACGTGTGTCTGCGGTAGTACCTCATGGAGACGCACTACAGAAACTGCGAGGCATAGATGAGCAACCTGGCACTAAACATGAACTGAGACGCTCACCTTCAGCATGAAATATGCATCCAAGCCTAGAATATTTGTCAAGGTGAGTATATTGGCCGCTGAACGTACGAGAGGTGGCGCCCACCATTCTTGTGAATGACTTCCGACGAGTGTGCCCGAATGATGGCCGGAATCCAGGCAAAGAAGCCCTTGCTTATAGGCGGGCTTCGACGCGCTGTTGGAGGCAAGAACACGCGTGGCGCATAGATCTGAAGAGGAAGGTAGCATGCAAAGACGGCGACGCGGGTGTGAGAACGCTCTGCGTCAGAGGGCGTCCTGCGAAAACTATACGAGTACGAGCGCTCACCTTGCGGACGTGGTTGCGTAGATACGAGAAGAGGCCGACCTCGATGATGAGAATGGCAATATTGGTGACTGGTGGACGACGTGAGTGGCGGCTGGGTTGGAGAATTGGTCAGGCGCGTACCCAGAGAAGTAACAAACGACTTGATGTCAGCTTTCGCTATCTTGTCTACGGTCACAGCCGACATGGCTGTTGTAGCACGCAAGGTATGCTCGCCGTGAGCGGGCTACGAGGTGCGGTGTGCAAAACGAGGGCAGACTGGGGCGCAAAGCAATGCCGCGTGCCTGATATACTCCGATCGCGCGCTTTAACCGCTTGCGAGGCGCCGTTCATGTTTCGTGTGCGGCAACACAACTACACTCATTCTCAACGACACAGGGATGACGGTGACTCTCAGGAGACTTGGATGAGCTCGCCCAGGAGAGGTGAGAGATTCACAAAGAGCAACAAAATCTGCTGTGCACGCCGCAGACGCTGAGAGAGACGCGCCGGATAAATCGGATCGCAGTTCGGGGAATATTTGCAACAGCCACGGGTGGGGTTGAGTGCTTGGTCGGTAGCAGAGTTGGCGCGCTAAGGCTCCGTGATGGGTGCGTCACCGAATGGACAAGAGACCTGAAACATTGCGAGTCTCTGAACGTGGTGAGACGGTGGTCCTGGCCATAGTTAAAAATACAACGAGTCTGTGGTCGTTGAGAGACGGGGTGGAGAGTGGTTGAGGTGCAAGAGGCTGGTGGCGAGACCGGAGGCAATCGAGAGAGGCAGGGTGCAGCCGGGTTGTTCCATCTGCAGCCGAAGTTCCCAGCCTCGTTCGCCGGCGACGGTGTGGTTGTTGGCGCGATTACGGGCCCTTCACCTCTCTTCTTTGCCTTTTGCCTCGCTCGTGCGCTGGATGCGACGGCACCCAGTGCACTCCGCCGACCAGCCAGTACGAATCGCTTTCTGAGCCGGCGGCATACTATGGGCTGCCCAAGCGACACGACTACGACCCCCGGTACGCCTCCACCTGACACCATTGAACTCGGCGGCGAGCTAAGTGGTATGCCAGGGGCCTGCGACGCGGATGACGGCCCGGACGGCCCGACTGCGGTCGACGCTACCGCTGACTTGGACGCGGCGGCAGCGGAGCAGCCCAGCCTGAACCCAAACTCGCGAAAACGACCAAGACGACGTTCATCGGCAACAAACCTTCGAAGACCTTCAATGCAGACAAGAGCACAGGGTAACAAATGTCTTTCAAGTACAACCCTTCAAATCATCGTCGCCGCCACCCAACCCACAGACGATGACAAGCCAGCACCACTTCTCACCACATGGGCTGGCGACCTCCCCCTGTTGCCGCCAATCAAACGAGGTATCCAATCCGAACGCCAGCTAGAGTTTTCAAGACCACTCGGTGTCGAGCGTGACGAGTTTAACGTGAGTACCGGAGCACTCCTCCTTGCCCCTGGCCTGGCGCGTCTACCATCGTAGATCCCGGCTCCTAACCGTCTTCACCCACTTTCCAGGAGGCACATCTTCAGCAAGCACTCGGGAGACCTGCACCTACTCCTTCGTTAGCTCCCGGGAACGGAGCATGCGTGAGCAACGTTCCGTTATCACATCTTTGTGCGCGCGTGACGCCATCTCCTCAGCCGGTCGACATTCCCTGTCCAACAAGAACCATCGAGCTTTCCGACGAGGCCTACACACGACTTTACCCCAGAAAGCTCTCTGATTGGGACGGGGACAAGCGCATTCGGACGAAAGGCAGCCGCAATCGTGTTGAGCAACGCTACTGCATGGACGAGCGCGACTGCGAATGGCTCGCAGTACACAACAAGTCGAACCCTCAATCAACTATGCGGGCCGAAAGTCAGCCTGCCGCATCCTCTTCGTCATCCACTACTGCCGTCGAGGATGACGATGCAATGGACATTGATAACGACGACGCCTCGCCCCGCCGAGTCAAAACAGAGCCACCGCCCAACACCGATTCCATCCCACTCGGTCCTATCGCCGTCCCACAGCAAAGGCGAGCCACACTCGATGGTGTGTCTGCACCGGACCTGCCTCCTGTCGCAGGACCCAGCCGCCTGCCAAGCGTTGCCGCCTCTGCCACGTCCACGAGCGTAACAGCAATCGTCGAGCATACTGACGAGTCATGTGGTTTTGTGACCGAAGATCAGTTCGAGTGGGTCATGGAGTACCTGGAGACGCTTGCCCTCCTCGAGATGCGGACAAAGTCCCCGGTGAGACAACTAAGCACGAGCGCACCTTTGCACAGGCTCACATTTGACCCGCAGAGCGCCCCCAAGCTGAAAGAGTGCGTGGAGCGCGGCTTTCCGCAACGACAATGCGAAGTCAGCACCTCCTGGAAATCTTGGGCACCAAAGGACGCCTCTCCAAGCGAGGGCCTACCTGCGCCAGACTGGGAGCAACCCCGCCTGAAGTGCATCTGCAACTATCTCTCCTTGGTCTACCCGCATTGGATCACACGTCGCGAAGAACGGCAAGGGCGGACCATTATGCCAGTGTTGCACATTCCAGAGGTAGTAGCCCTGTGTTTGGATCCTGCGACTCAATCTCACCGCCTTGATCAGGAGGTCAAAGACGACCATGAAGACCCTTATCTCGTCTTCCGGAGTACTCTGCTGGAGTGGAAGGCTCCAACTGCCCAGCCGCAACGCTCACGGAACCCTCGTCGCGACGCGGAACGCATCCGAAAGCTGCAAGAGGAAGCCGAGCTCATGAAGCACCTACCCAAGAGGATCAAGCTCCTGGTCAAGGAACCGCCACCACCTCCGGCTAGGGAGCCGACTGCAATTCCGCAAGCTTCCAGTCCCGCTCCGTCCATATCTTCTGCGACATCAAAGGCAAACACTCCAACCGCTTCCACTCCAGCGCAGACGGCAACGGCGACTGTGTCCTCGACTCCAACAGCAGCAGCCTCACCAGCAGATGTCTCCTCAACACCTGCACCAGAAACACCGGCGAGCACAGCTCCATCTGAGCCGACGGTCGTGCTGCCCGTTTTTCCATCGCAGGCTGTCATGCCTCCACCGGCAGCACCTCCGACGGTGAAGAAAGCCGCTAACAGGCAACGCGGACGACCTCCCACCAAGAAACTACCGAATGGTCAGCAGATAACACCACTGCCCCCGGGTCATTTCTTGCCCATCAGCCAGCTCCCGCCAGGCATGCTCCTCCCGCCAGGCATTCCGCCACCACCGCCTGGCTTCATGTACCCACACCTCATTGCTGGACATCATCCACTTCCAGGTCACTATCCGCTTGTTAGTCATCAGTCGTCCGCCAGTGGTCACCCTCTCGCAGTTTCAACATACGCGATGCTCCCTGGGCAGACTCCTCAGCTGGCTGCAGCTTCAACCGCAGAACCTACCGCGTACGGAATTGCGTCGCAACCTCTTCGTGCTTCCACTCCCAGTGGCTATAGGCATCCCAGGCTCAAGGATGGCCAGCAGATGAGCGTGTTCAAGGTCCACGCCGACGGCAAACCACCTGGGCCGGCGCAGATGCTACCACGACCTCGCACGGCAGCTGTAACTGGCACGCCAAATACCACTCCGAATGCCACTCCGAATGCCACGCAGGCCACAGTGCAGACCACCACGCCAGTGGCAGCGGCGGCAGCGGCAACAGCGGCAGCAGCACCGACACCGACCCCGTACATGTCGCATCCGGCGCCATTGCCGTACCCTCCACCTGTGGTACAGGCATCGCAGCTACCCGGCCCTCTCAATATGCCACAAATGATCCCTGTGACGCAGATGGCGGCTGATGCGCAGCGGACACCGGTGGGCACGCCGCCGCCGCCCAAGACCGGCGTGGTCACTGTCCTAGGTTCAGTAGTCAAGGACCACCCGAGATCGCCTACCAGCAACGAACAGCAGGCGGTGATGGAGGCCCGCAAATCACAGTCACCGGTCGACCGGCTTTCGTCGACGCCGGAGACGCCGGATAAGGATGTGCTGGAGGAGCCGTTGTCGCCGCTCACCGAGCCCGAGCCATCGACAGAGCCTGAGGAGGATGAGATGTCGATGGACGATGCGGCGCAGACGCCTACTCCCAATAGGCCGACATTGCCATCGTCAGAGTACGGGACAGACGACGAAGTGGTTGCGCCACCTCCGAAGAGGCGAAAGATCGCGCCGAAGGAACGTATCTCGGAGCCCGCCACGAGAGCACGGATGTCGGGCGGTTGGACGTCGGTCGACACGCGGGATCCCGATGCCTAACCGTCCCCGTCGTTCTGCCTTGAACACTTGCTTGTGCATCTCATCGTCGCTGAGGTTCTGTATATGCTTATTGCATGCCGATCGGCTCCTGCTCCTGCTTCGCTCTGCTCCTGTCTTACTGACCTCGTCACGCCCTTCCAGTCTTCACACTTGCTCCCTCGCATCCCTCGCATCACCTTTCGATAACCTTCTTGTGCCATACCTTGGCGTTCCTCCTTCCGCTTCTTAGCTCCAATGCCATGTGAACCTAACCCGCCTGCTTCTTCACAACTTCATCCCGACTGACTCTTGCCTGTTCTCCTTCTTGGCTCTGTTCTTGTCCGCCTCTCGCCTCTTGTAGAAGTATGAAACTAGCCTCTAGCGTAAAGGAAGCCCAAAGCCAAGCCTTTAAGGATGTAGTTCAATTCCAGTGTACCCCACTTCATGTTCCACCGTTGTGTCGTGGCCCATGTTCATCAAGTCCACACACCCACGTTCATCTAAATCGAAACATGCTGATTATGCATGTGGCAAAGCGTGCGGTGACATTCGCGAGCAAACGTGCGCCGATATCAAGTCAGAAGCGCGTAGTGTACAGGAGCTAGGTCTGCCATTGGACAGCGCACATACAGCTGACAAGTCCAGTCCATTTACCGAGTCTACATCAGCGAGAAAGAGCCGGTACAGAAATCCTGCGACGATACCAAGTGGGTGGACAACATGGGGTAGGGACAGTAATAAACACAATTGCGAGGATGCTATTCTGGGACGCATCAGGTCTATGACCTGCCACCACCGATTCCAAGAATACCAGCGGGAGTCATAGTGGAGAGGAGCCCTGCAGTGGCACTCGGCCCGAGCGAAAATCTGTCGAGCGAGCCGATGCTATTTTGGCGTTCGATAACAGGGGAAACGAAGGGTGAGACGGGCGAGTTGTTCTTTGACGAGATTCCGAGCAGCAGCGATGCGACATGTGTCTCATCCGGCGTCCAACCTGCCACGCCGTTGTCTGAGGCCGGTCTTCTCGGCTGGTTGTGTGACCGTGCAGCAGGGAGAGTGAGAATGGGCGGGATGTCATGTAAAGTGGCATGCATGGGGACGCTCAGTGGCGGCGATGGCAGTTGAGGATTGAGGAGCGAGGAGATAGACGGCAAACGCGACGCTGACGTTGACCCTGCACTGGCCAATGCCAAGCCGTCGCTGACCGACCGCTTTCGCTTCTTACTGATAGTTGCGTCGGCTTCTAGCGGATCGAAGCGGGGCTGAACCGGCGTGCTGCAGGTAGGACAGCACGCTACATCCTTGGCTGAGGCCGTTTGTCGCCGCTCGATCTCAAGTTCCGATTCAAGGGAGGAAACTTTGTCCAGGAGCTGGTGAATGTACTCGACGGAGCGAGAGAGGACCTCGAGCTTGAAGTCTTGCCCCTTCTTGCCTTTGGCGTCCTGAGTGTCTGCATCCGCGACGACCGTTGTCGATGGCACATAGCCCTCAGCGAGAAGGGTACGCAAGGCCGTCATCGTCTCGTTGATCTTCTCTCGCCTGTGGAGCGTGCGTGTGAGAAGCTCGCAGTCCGACCTCGACTCGTCTCAGCGCTGCGTACCTGCGTTTCTCTATGACGGAGTGGTTCGCCTTGCGATTGGCTTCTCGAACGGCTCGCGAGCCGGGAGCGGGCTTGCGACCGCGCCGAGAGGTGGTCGCGTGCGCACTCGAGCCAGCAGCAGGGGAGTTGGGAGGATGATAAGAGTCCCTGTCGTCGTCTGACATTGCCGAAGGGGAAGGGGACGACATGGTTCAGCGACGCTGGCGACTGGTGCACAAGGGAGGTACAGGGGATGAGGATGCTCAAGCGCAGGAGGCTGTTGGCTTTTGAAGGCACGCGACCAAGTCGATTGAACGTGGCTTGGGACAGTGCTCGTGCGACCGAAATCCTCGCACGTGCGTGTCGGAATCAATTGAGTCTTGGCAGCTCCAAGCAACCCTCCCCTTCTTGATGACTAAGCACTTCACCGAGCTGCCTTGCGGAACCAGTGATCGTGTGAACTCTGCGAACGACGTGGGAAAAGTAGTCGAACGGGTTGTGTCAGATAGCCTCTGCTTTCCTCTTACCTGGGTTCTTTCATGGCCCCGCTGACACCAGTTATTGTACACAACGAGTTGTGCACGTCCTATGACAGAGATGACTCTACCGTATCGGACTTTACTACGCCATTACCTTCATCTAGCATCCAAGGTGGTATCCCCTGAAGCGTCCCCTTCAGGCAGCTGCCAGTGCGACTTCACAAGAGCAGGAGCTGCCAATGCACACACCAAGCATATCGAGACAACTTCCCATACTTCTGCAAGTGACATCCGCATATACACTGGCAACTGCTCGTCAGCAGTCTGCTAGGTCCTCAGAGCTGCTACTACACACTGACAGGGTTAATGATCTCAAACGAGGAGAGTGCGCGCAGATTGAAGCCACACGATGGTTCAAAAAGCGTGTTTAGTGAAGCTCAAACATTGCCCGCCGTTGAAAGCAATTCGAACGAGGAATAAAGGCGTGAAGACGGAGACAGAAGCGTGCACACTCCGACTGGGTTGCGCTTGCTTCGTCCGCGTCAGCGACCGTCTTGCTGAGCGATACCCTCTTTTACTCAACATACACGTCAGCAAAGACTTCCTGGTCAATGCAATGAAGGTCAAGCTCCGATCTCCTGCACATCAAAGACCCTCGTAGTTTCGATCTGTGGGCACTAGTGCCAGCGTGCACCCTCCCGAGCAGACTTGTCACGCCAGCCAACTTCGAGGAGCTTGGCATGAGTCCGTCTTTGCACCGACCAATCGCTCTTTGACACTAGTGCAGGCACATGTAGCAGGTACCTCCGAAGTAATATTCACCTCGCCAACCTCAATAATGCTTACCCCGTTAGAACGGGACCACGACGAGCTGAGCTCGCCATTCTTTTTGTTTTCGGAAAGATTGTAACCCTTCTTGACGCTATCGAACGTGTCACTCCGAGATCGCTGGCAGTCCGCGATCAAGCCGCCGACACCAACACCTGTTGACTCTCATGGGTTCATCATAGCATGCTAGAACGCGTCTCGTGCAACCTCAGTCGTGTTCTAGCTCTGTTTTATTGTGCCAGCGTGAAGTCTAAGCAGTCTTGGCTGTTTACACGGTCGCACGGCCGGACTGCCAGGATGACCCGTACTGCCTAGCCCATCCATGCACCTGTGAGTGAGGAGGTGCCGCATCGCGGCCTTTGCTTGCATGCTCGTTGTGGAGATGGTGCTGTGGTTGCCATTGCAGTCGTCTCTCAAGGCGGGCTTGGGTGATCGCCTGTCCAACAACTTCAACCTAATCGGATACACCCTCCGTTCATACCGCACTCGTTCCAATGCGTCATTCAGCTGCAATCCTGCAGTACTCTAACTCGGCTAGCTCTCCCGATGGAATTGAATTGTTCCGGTGGCGAATGCATGAAACTGTGACGCATCGATGACGCGCATGGTCTACGCCACTTTACAGGGAGTATAAAGTGCGGACCGATGTGGCAACTTAAGCGACACTAAGTCTCATACGAATCCCCCTTACGAACAACACCATGTCTTCCAACATCGCTACCAAGCCCATCGAGTCTGCCGTCTACGCCGAGAAGTTCGTACACGATCTACAACTTGTGTTCGACTGCGATACTTACCCACATCTTCAGGCGCGCTGAGCAGGAGACTTCTGCTGCCTCCGCACACGCTTCAGGTGCAACCCAGCCACTGGCCGATAAGGCCAAGTCAACGCTCGACAGCGCCGCAGGCACCGCAAGCGCCTACACCTCCATCGCCCAGGATAAGCTGAACGAGGCGACACCCACCACTGCCTCTACGACAACCCCAGCCACTGGCCCCACCCTGGTTGAAAAGGCACAGGGTGCTGCGACCCTTACCGCCGAGACCGCACAACAGTATGTTGCGAGCGCAGCTGCAACTGCTCAGGAATACGCTGGCGCCGCACAGGCCAAATTAACTGGTGCTGCAAACCAGACCTCAGACGCTGCGAACCAGTTCCAGCGCGATGCCGCTGCCCACACGGATGGCGCAGCAGCACAAGGTCAGAGCGACGTCAACAATGCTCAAGCAGCAGCTGGCTCCTACGTGGACCAGGCGAAGCAGGTTGCGGCGAGTGCCCTCTCCGGCGCACAGGTGCGTCTTTTCGAGCATAGTCTCGGAACAATGTGTTGACCCGAATCTCTTCCAGTCTTATGTTGCCCTTGGGAAAGAGAAGGTTGACGGTTATGCTGCATCAAACCCACCTAACACCGACACTACGCTGGGCTCGATCACATCGACATTGACCTCGGCAACCTCGACGGCGCTCAACACTACCGAACAATACCTCGCATCTGCTCACAGCACGCTGGTCCCGAAGGCTGATAGCGTCAAGCCCGATATTGAGGCGGCTGCTGGAACAGCTGTCGGCTACGCAGAGACGGCAAAGGACAAGGCTCAACCGCATATCGACGCGGCTAAGGCCAACGTTCAGCCGGCATTCGATGCAAGCAAGCCTAACGTGCAGCAGCCCATCACCGCCACCAACGATCCTCTGGCGCCGCCGAGGACCGTTGTATAGTCGGACATCGGTCGTATCGTGTATCCCTAGTGTATTACCTCACATCATGAATATGTGCAATTGGCCCCGAGAACCGCTACTGAATCTACGATGAGTGATAACACAGCAAATGGGAGTGGGTCCCGAAGCGAGGAGTGAGAGAAGCACTGAATCTTTGTCGGAGAAACAACTTTCGGCGAGGAGCAGGTGCAGTGGTTAGAGCCCACTGACTGCATGGTCCAACTGAACAGGAATGATGAGAGGAAATCAGAGTTTGCGCTGTAGAGATGTGTCGCAAACCGGGCGACGGCAGAAGTCGGTAACTGTTTCCCGACAAGTGAATGAACCGAAGTGTTGTTCAATAAGAGCGCGGTGTGCCCTGCGCACCAACCTCGGGTGAGCGCACGGTTGACCAGTCAAGTGTTCGTCCTGCCTGCAACTATGCTTCGTGGCTCGTGGCCTAATATGAGGCGTCGACAGGTGGCCGCAATGCCGGTGGCAGGTTTGTGGCATGCAAGCGAGCGCCTTGCAGGCTCGGGGCACAAATTCACTCGCCCGCAGACAGGCGTTGCGATCGGCGCAAAGAAGCTAGGATGTGAACACTAGACGCGAACAGGTTGCAAGGTTAATGGCCGCCGTTCGGCGATCTCTGTGGACAGCTACTCGATTTGGAATCTAGCAGGTGCCTGGCCGGGCGGACTCTGTTGAGGAGCTCGAAGAAGGGCCAGCTGAGCCGAAGAACCGTGTGGTACGGCAGGACACCGGACATGGCTTTGCTTTGCCTCGTCCTCGTACCTCGCACGATTGTATATTCCATGCTGCCTTGAATGAACTCAAAAGTGCTGTTACCATGATTCCGCCGCAATTCTTGCCAGTCGTGTCTCTTGGCTGCGCGAAACGGGAAAAGCCTAAATCTCGGTACGGATCGTCCTCGCACGGTATTCGGCAGGACGGGCTTGAAGGACGTTCAATACTCCGCACCACGAGCCTCTGTTGCTTTAAAACCAACTGTTCCGCGCATGGTCTGGTGCTGTCGTCTCCCGCCGCCCCTGCCGCGCGCCTTTTCGTTGCTGCGTCGCACCTCTCACTCGTCGACCACCAGCCCGACATGAAGATCGCAGTCACCGGAGCCAGTGGCAATCTCGGCTCGCGAGTCACTCGCATTGCCATCTCGCACGGCCACAAAGTGGTTGGCATTGACCGCGCGAAGCCTGTCGTGCCACCGCCTCTTCCCGAGGGCGCGTCTGAGAAAGATGAATACTTCCGTTTCGTCGAAGTCGACGTACGTGAATACGACCAGGTCATTGAGGCCTTCCGCGGTTGCGACGCGGTCATCCACCTGGCCGCCATCCCTAACCCTGGTGACTATGTCGTCTCCACACACAACTTGTGAGCCCGCCCCACCTCCACCCGGACCTCACCCGCTGACCGCGTGCACAGGAACGTTGTGGCATCTTGGAACGTCCTGCGCGGAGCCGCAGAGGTTTGTTCTCCGTGTTGTTTGATACAAACTCTAGCTCATGCCGCTCGTTTCATTTCTAGCTCGGGATTGAGCGCATCTGCCAGGCGTCGAGCATCAACGCCGTTGGCTTGGTATGGGGCGACAACCCTCTCATTGACTACCTGCCTATGGACGAGCAGCACCCATGTCGGCCCGAGGACCCGTATTCGCTTTCCAAGCTGTGCGTCGCCACCACATCGGCTGTTGCTTGCCCTCCGACTAATCTCCATGACCCTATAGCGTTGCAGAGATGCAGGCCGACACCATCATTCGCCGTTGGCCCAGCATGCGTATTGCCAGCCTTCGTCTGTCTTGGGCGGTTCCCAATCGCGAGTACGCAATGGGCCGGCCAATGGACTGGGTACGTAAAATGATGTTTTCAAGCAAAATTGCGGGATACTCACATCCTGTTTCTGCAGGTGCGGAAGGAGCTGTGGTCATGGGTCGACGCCGAGGAGAGTGCGAGGTCTTTCGTCCTTGGCGTGACCTCCGAGAATCCAGACTTCAAGGGCCACGAAGTGTTCTTCACCATCGCGCCTACGACCTGCCAAGAGGAGCTGACCCCCGACCTCGTCGCCGAACATTGGCCGAATGCGGAGCTGCGTAGGCAGTTCACTGGACGCGAGTCGCTTTACGACTGCTCCAAGGCGGAGCGTCTTCTCGGCTGGGTTCACCACGACCACAATGGGCTCGAGCCGGACGTACCACCTCCGGCCGCGGATGAGCCGGTGAAAGCTGTTGCAGCTGAGGTGGCACCAGCGGCCGTTGCCGTTGTTGAGCCCGAGGCTGCTCCTTCCCCCGCACCTGCACTTGATTCTCACGCTGTTGCTGCTACCACCGAGTCAGTGACATGTCTCCTTCGGCTGGTTGATCAGAGGTTGACTTCATCCCACAGTCCTTTGGCGCAACGCCAGACACGGCAATCCAGTTCCAGCGGATCGACAGCTCCGAGCCCGTCGTCGACACTTGCGCAAAGCAAGTCGTCTCAAAAGTTGACACTATCGAAGAAGCTACTTCTACTTCTGCCGTTCAAGAGGAGGCCGCAGACACAGGTGTTGAGCAAATAGGCAGTATTGGAAGCACTGACGTCGAGACCACACCCGACGACGTCGCCCACGCTCAAACGATCAGCTGGAGGCATCCTTCTCGTTCTTTTTTTCGTTCCCAGCATCATATTCCGACTTCGACGTAGACGAAACGACGTCCGAGGCGGAGTCTGGCGAGTTGCCGAGCCAGTCGCCGTCGGATTGCCAGTCGCAGGATCAGATGAAGATGAACCCACCTCAACCAAGTCGTCTTCGGTCCCGCTCGTTTGGTTAATCGACGGGGTCGTGCAGCACCTGCGCTTCAGCCTCTGCCAATCGTCGTTGCCACTGTCGCCCATTCATACCTCTCACTCACTTTTCCCTGCCTCTCCAATCTCTGTCAATCCCGGTCACAGTTACCGTCTTGTATCTCAATTGCTCTACCGTGTAATTTTGCTATCATTGGCGTCGTCGGCGGCCTATGCACGCATGACGACATCTTCTCAACTCTCCTTCTGCCTGTCCCGGAGAACCCGTGGTTCAGAAAAGTATGTACTGCGCTGCTTCGGCTGACTAGCGGACATTTCTCATTGAATGTAGACCTGTTGTACAACGCGCAATGCGAATGGAGACATCATTTGGCCTTTTCTTTGGTTTGGTGTCAAAGTGTGGTTGTGGTAATAGGCCTGAGCACCGGAGGCACGCGAAAGATCTGTCTGTACCAAGCTCGGGCTTGTTGCAACAGGTAACATGGACCCACCGGTCGTCAGCACAGACGGAGATCCTTGGAACCGCCGAACTCGACAGCGCGTGATCGACCACGCTCCGCTCGGACGGTCTGGTGATTCCCCACCAGGGGCACCATGGAATGGCAAAAGCGGGCAAACTGAATGGTGATAAGGAACGATATCAGCGGGAATAACGCCCGTGTCGTTTGTCGGGCGCCGCTGCATCACTAGTGTTGACCCATGGAGCGTCAACTCGGTGTTACTTGGATGCCCCTGTGCTTGAACACATCGCCTTAATTCCAATCAATACAGACGTTAGATAGTGCGTTAAATATGCCCATGATTGCGCCGAGCAGCACGCACGCCAGGTGGTGAAGCTGAGAAAACGGTCCGAGCTCTACCCGATGCCTAAGCAACAGTGTAAGCCAAATTGACCGCACTGACGGATTGCGGCTGAATGAAACCATCCACGACACACAAGCTAGTGCAAAGGAATATTTTATGCCGCAGAGATAAGAGGCAAAACGAATCGCCAGCGCGGCGTTTGGCGATTGTGGCTCCGCGGAGAGAACCGACAGCTTGCCGCACGCGCCCCAACAATTTCCGTCTCGACGGCGGGCGAAAGAACGTGAGCAACTCGCATAAACAGTCGAGAAGAGAAGAACACGTTCTGGCTGAGGAGCAAGAACGGGCTTGGTTGAATGCTCGACGAATCTTCGGCGAGATTGAGATGGCGAATGCTCTCGCCGCGGCGAAATAGGACCTCTCGCCGAATCGTACGCGGAGCGGAGCAAAGTAGCCGAGCCAACAAATTTCCGCGCGAGAGGGTTTCTTGTGCCAAGAAGCGATGATTTTGCGTACACAGTGGCTGCAGCGAAGCGGTCACGACGCCAACAAGCCGAAATGATTCAATATGCGATCCGAGCGCCAAAACGCAGTTGCGAACTGTGCACAGCTGATATTAGCAGCTAGTGTAACGCAATTGGTGCTAACTGAACTGTGATAGAGCGAGCACTCCCTGAATTGGGAGAGTCGAATTTGAGTTCAAGATCGCATCGTCTTCGGCAGATGCCGTTCAGAGCCCGTCTGCTCTGCCTCTCGTTTTCTTGTCCACCAGGTCAGTGCCCAGTCTCCGCGTTCACCACCCCCCTTTCATTCCCCTTTCTTCCTGATGACATTTTTAATTCACACTGGCTGAGTGTCGTCGCTTGCGACGCCGCCGTGATCATTTTACTACAACGGTAGCTGATACCTCCTCCGAACCCCCCGTTCTGCGCTCGTCTTGCGCTCGTCTTGCTGCGATATCTTGCGCGAACTATGGGCTGACGCTTTTAAAACAGGTTACATTCTGCACTAGCCCATGATTTGTTTCCGCAGTCGTTGATTCGAATGCACACATTTTTCTTGCATGTGGCTTGCGCTCGTTCGTTTTGCAAGTACAACCTCAAAACCTTCTCTGCGTCTGGTGGCTCCATTTGCGCAAGTTTAAATAATGCAGCTCCTGTTGCAATTCAACCACTTTGGTGTTTTGCGCATGCATCACCTTATCGCAACTCTACCAAACGTGACTACATCAGCAGTCTGGCTTTGAGCAGGCTGTCGTGGCGTGAGTAAGAACCACCGCAGACTAGCGCAATCAACTACGATATCTCCAGCAGTCATTGATGCGCGTCCACAATCTGGTTCGCGGTCTCGCGCTTATTAGGTCGCTCACACGCGCTTCTGTGAGGCTATTTGGGTCACCATTCCTTTGCTTACTACATGGCTGTACGACGGAAGCTTACGGGCAGACACGAACCTTAGCGTGGGTCGGTGCACCGTGCTCGCAACAAAACCAACACGACAGGACAAGAAACTAGAGGAGTTCAACTAAACGGCAAGGCAAACAAGCAAGAGTAGACCTGGGTATGCGACGCTGAGCAGGCCGTCGATCCAGCAGTGAGGCGTGGAGGCTCTAGTCGCTGATCTTGGTACGCTCGAGCGCGTCCGTCGCACTGAGCAGGCCACTGCTGCCGATTCCATCCTTTGGCGGAACAGCTGGACCATCGAGGGGAGTGCGCGAAGTTTGCGGACTCGTTGGGGACGCCGCGCTGGTGTTCCGCGAGTGCCCGCCCGCGCTCGCCGGGTGTCCGTAGAGAAGCTCTTGGTGCTCGTCGATGTGCTCGTCCTCGGCTTGTTTCCGGTACTCGTCGACGTTGATGGCGAACTCGCTCCGTGGCGAGAGTGCGTGACTGCTGAGACGCTTCATTGCCATCATGCTGATCACCGCCTTGCGGACTAAGCGACGAGGTCTGTCAGGAAGGTCTCACGAGGCGGGGAGAAACAAGTTGAACATACAAGTCTTCTTCGCGTTGAAGCCTTCTTTGATACCTGGCAACAAGTCCTTTGGACCACCCGTCGGACTCGTTGGGTCGGTAACGAAGTGTGGTACCGCGCTGGCCAACCAGGGGTGCTCCAGCGCCTGCGCCGCCGTCGGCCGCTTCGTCGGGTCGATTGTCAACAGGGAGCGGACAAAATCGCGCGCCGCCTCGGAGACGTTCTGCCAGTACTCCTTTGGTTCAAAGCGGTAGTCGCCTGCGCAGATTGCCTCCATCTCCTCCTTCTGCGTCTCCCTGTCAAAAGGTGTGTAACCACAGAGAAGGAAATAGGCGATGACGCCCATTGCCCAAATGTCAACAGGCTTTCCATGACCAGCTACGGCATAAAATCAGCACATTTTACAACGTTGATGAACAAATACTCACAACGCTGGAAGATCTCAGGCGCCATATACTGCAGAGGGTGTCGGTGAACGGTGGCCGTTTTCGGCAAGCGATAAGGGGCTTACTCCTGGCGTGCCGCAAACCTCTGTCAACGCCCTGAACTTCTCGTCGTCCATAACGCGAGAGAGACCAAAGTCTGCGATCATGATGTCTGCGTCCTCTGCAGGCGAGCGGAAGAGCAGATTCTCGGGCTTGAGGTCTACATGCATACACCGGGATTGACCGTCAGCGGGACTACTACCGGGAGAGGCCACTGCGCTTACCGCGGTGCACAATCCCGCAGCTGTGGATGTACTGAACAGACTTGAGAATGATGCGGATAAGGTCGGCTGCATCTTGCTCGTAGTAGTTGCCCTTTGCGCAGATGCGGTCGAAAAGCTCTCCACCCGTGCACAGGTCGAAGACGAGGTAGAGATTGTGCGCGGTCTGCAGAGATCGAACGTGCGCATGAGCGGGTGATTGTGTTGGGCGTGGTGACACCGCGTCAAAATAAGACAAGGTCCGGTGGTGTGTTTGCACGGATCGGCGGTCGGCGCGAACAAGGACGGAAGGAAGGGTTCACGAGCCGCCGGGCAAAGAAGCGAGCGGAGTCGCCAGAGGACACAAGGTGTGATCGAGCGGTCAAAATGGCGGTTGTGGGGACGGCGGCCGAGAGGAGCGTCCGGCGCAGCAGTGCGCAGCGTGGACAGTGCGAGGCGAGGCAGGTGAGGTCCATGGGACGGTGCAAACGTTTGCACGGCGAGTTGACATATCAGATGCATGTGAAGCAGATACGATGCACGCGGACGAAAAGGCGGACGGGGAAGCATCGTGACAAGCGAGACAATGAGCGTGCGAATCTGTGGACAGGCGGCGGCCTACGTACCTCGAAGTAGTCGTGGAGGGTCACGATGTTGCGGTTGCCGCTGGACACCTTCTTGAGGACTGCGATTTCGTTGCGGACCTGTGAGGCTTCATGAGCCTAGAATGGCGGGAGATTGGACAAGAGCTCACCATGTGTTCACGACCCTCCATGAGTTTCTTATTAATGACCTTGCAGGCAAAGTATTTCCCAGTATGAATGTGGACGGCTTCCTTGACCACGGCGTAGGTGCCACTGCCAAGGGTTTTGCCTGTGCGATACTGCGGCGTGCAAACGGAGAGGTTGTGACAAGAATGGCACACCGGCGCGAACAGTTGCACAGAACGAGATCGGGAGCGGACAGTATGAATCGAGTGATATGAACGCGCGAGAAACAAGACATTGAAGTAGCAGGTAAAGCAAGAGAAGGTCCGATGAGCATCGTGATGTGGAGAATGCCAGCGGCGATTGGTGCCAAGCACAGAACCAGACGTACCTGGCATGGGACTGTAGCGGGAGTAGGCATCCTCGAAGAAGGTGCGTTTGCGGCTAGTTTATCAGCAAGGTGATGGCGAGGTGGAGGCGGGAACTAGACGGGATCGGCGCGGAGAACAGATGTGAGCGCGAGTCGGCAAGCGGTCACAACGACCGGAGCAAGCCGCGACCCTTGCTCTCGCTCCCGCAACCCTGCATACCTTCTGGTTGGCGCTGGCAGCTGCGTTGACGGCCATAGCGTTGTTGCTACTGGTGCTGAGGTTGCTTGAACTTGACTGGGCCTGAGGCACTGGCGTCGGTTGGCGGGAGGAAGAGCTGGACTTCCGCCCAGAGTCCGACGCGCCGCCATGGCCGGAGCTCGTCGCTCTCCGTTTGCGACGCTCGACCATCGTGCTCAACCGGCTAGGTGATGTTCCCATCGTCGCGTAGAGAGGAAAAGAATACGTCTGCTGCCGCACGTCCGGCTGTTTTGAATCCAGCCTACCGCTCTGTCACCACGAGGCTCTGCAGCACCGTCGCGCCTCGCTTTTCCCGCGTCCCTCACGCGGACGATGTCCGGTTTCACTACACTATGGATGCGCACTGTGTCTATTGGTTTCGATTGACTAAGCCTGCTGCTGGGACACTCTCTTTAGGTCTTCGTCTCTGCTGGCCACAACCGCCTAACGCCGCACCAGTCTATCCAGCCGTCGCCTAGCACGTTACAATCCTCTTTGTATGACGCTTCGTTGACCAACACGTGTATTGCTGTTGAGATGGCATGCTCCGGCCACCACGGACGCCGGTTGCTGCACATCGATCACTGGGGTAGCTGGTCCACAGGTTGGCCGCTCCAGCGCAGACAGGCTGCTGACAGGTTTGATTAGCGTTATCTCGAGTTACACCGTCGGCTGTGAGTGACGATGGGCTGTCATTGAATTGCCATCATCAATCCGAGCAGCAATGGCGTGTCACCTCCAGACCGCGCGGCTGCCCAGGATCTCGCCCTCAGCTCGACCTTCAGCCTCGAATGGACATGTGGTCTATGATCCGATCGTTGGTCGTGGCGATATGGCCTGGTCCTTTTGTTCTTCCCTCAAACCACTCAATTGCCCGAGAGCTTACCCTGCACAACGTGCTATGCTCTTACTTACAACCAGCATTGTCTGAGAGCGCTCACAATGGTATGGTGCACGTGGTATTAATGTTGAATGTTCTACAGGGTAGGTGTAGAAGGCACCGCATGTACCTCTCGTGTACCTGTTGATGGCTGCTACGAGCAGCGCATATGCATGCAGAACGACGTCACGGGTATAGGTCGATATGTGTACAAGTACAACGTGTGGTCTGAGGAGCACATACAGTATCCGTATAGAATCTAGACCTGAGCAGGTGACCGCCGAGAGAGAAGTGGTGCCAGAGTGTGATGGCGTGAAGAGACTCAAACCGGCCAGTACGGCAGCTAAGCGAGCTAGCGCTAGGCCTTCCCGTTCGACCGCACCGCGAGGCCGTCCAACCGACCCGCTCGCCCCTTGTCTTCCTTTCGCATTTTCGCAGTTGTTGGATGCGCACTGTCCCATACTGCCAATATGCTGTTGCGTTTAATCCCCTCCTCCCCCTCCTCCCCTACAATCCTCTTCACCCTCTCGTTGGCCGCCATCCCTGAGGACTTACCACTTCCGCATGCCTGGTCATCGGCATTGGACACGCTGCTCACGCATGACCTCCCCTCACCACCTTGTGCGCACGCGTTGGACAATGCCAGTGGCCACACAGTACTCGTAGAACGCGCGACATTCGACCTCATTGGCGGCACCATTCAATGCGTCTGGATTGATGGCCGCAGCTCAACTCATCAGCTTTCCCAAGACTGCATCGACGCCCTGGAAGGTGTCGTACAAGACGTCTCACTCGCCAGTATAGAGGCACAACGTGAGCAGCATCGCGAAATGCTCGCTCGAGAACAACGCTCCGTGCCGCCGACTCCGCCGTCCAGTCTCAGTAAGCCCCTCAGCGTGGCCGCGCAAACCAAGCACAAGCGCAAGCGGTCTTCTTTCTTCTCCATGGTTAGGTGTGTGCCTCCATCTTCACCAACCGGTCCGAATTGTGATGCTCATCAGACTGTTTCGATGTTGCCTGCAGCGCGATTCTTTCGTCTAGCACATCAACTTCGTCCACCCAGCCACCGCCTGGTCTGATCTCTGCCCCGCCAACGCCGGCTTCGGATGCGTACGCATCTTCACCTGCGGTCGTTGACCACGCTAGCGTGGGAGGCATTCGCGCCAACCCCTCTGTTGCCTCATTCTCCGAGCCATCCCATATTGAGCCAGGAGAAGCTTTGGTCCGAGGCCCTCGATCACGCTTTCTGCGCCGTCGTGCACGATCACGCCTGGTACGTTTCAGAGGCGCATCGTTTCACTACGCCACATGGATAGTGCAATTGACTTGACGCATCTTCTCAGGTCGATTCGTTCGTACGCTTTGTTCTCCCAATCATCCGCGCGCAACGCGAGCCCTATGATCTGTGGACTCTCAGCTCGCTTTTGCGACGGTCGACAATGGAGGGCCATGTGCTGCTTGAACGGGCTGCGACCATTATTGAGCGGGCGGGTATCCGGCCGTTGCCTGCGCTGCCACAGTACGACGAGGATGCCGACCTTCCCGCGTGGCCATTTGATGAAGAGAGCGACAGTGATATGGAGGACGTGCCAGTAGAAGACAATGCGTCTGGCACCCGGTCCAGCATCGAGTCTGCGAGTGTATCGACTCCGCGCGACGACCTTGATATGGATGCTGTCGCCCTCCGGATCATCACTGCAGAGCCAGAGCCCATGTCTCGCGATGATGATGACCCATTCTTTATGGCAACAGCTTCGCTAGCCTCCAAGCCCCGCGCGCACACTGTTCCGCGGCTTGGATTGCCACCTCGCCGTCACCAGCAGCGGATCACCGCTCAGAACATTGCCAACGCTGAGGTCTGCGCCATTGGCGAAGAGTACCGCGCCTTGCAGATGCATGCGAGTCGTTTGCGTGTCTTACGTGGTTATTTGGCGGCTCAGCGCGAGCGTGTCGCCGCGGAGGAGCGTGCTCATAGCCTCGGCATTGAGCACCGGGCGATCCGCCGTGCCCGCAGTGCGTTGGCCTTCAAGCACCTGTACCCTCACCCGGAGAAGTGGACCCGACCTATTCGCGGCAGCCCTCTGATAGAGATGGTAGGCCTGGATGATCACGAGTTTGTGTATGATCACGAGGACGAGGACGTCACGCCGACAGAGGTTAACGCACGCGACCCGCATGCCGGCTATGTGACGGAGGAAGAAGCTGCCGCGGACGTCTCAGCCGCCCGCGCACGTCGCCGCGCTATGGGCATGCGGCGTTCGCGCAGCACGTGGGATGTCAACCGAAGGGTGTCGCGCCGGCCCGATGCCCCGTATCGTCGAGCAGCACTCCTGGCTTCGGCTGCGAGGATGTGTGCGACCACAGTACCCTTCCCGACTGTCGAAAATGATAGCGGCGACATCGACACACTCTATCCATCAGATGAGCCCTTGCACGACTATCAAGATGACGACGAAGATGCGCAGGACGAGGCCATTGCCGAAGAAATCGAAATTGCCATGCGCCAGGCCCCCCTCCATGTCATCGATTTTGACGCTGACGACCGGGTGGGCATGGAGGAGGAAGAGGATAGCGAGGAGGAGGACCCTTTCCCGGACCAGGACCAGCTCCAGGGCTTTCCAGAACCGCCATCATCTCCCACTCCCCTCGCCGTCGCGCTGCCACCAATGGAATCGGCATCATCAGACCAATCTAATGGCCCGCGCTCTCCTACTCGCAAGCGTCTGCCGTCGCTGAGCTTTTCGCTCACGCGGTCGATGCCTCCGCGTCGTTCTTCCAGCGATTCTGGATCCTCGTCTTCATCCGATGAAACGGAGCATGCACCACGATCCTGGGCCGTCGCTGCGGCTCCAGTCACGGTATCACCGCCTCGCCCTACTCCGCGAGTGTGGACTGGACGTCGCGCCGCAACCACTCCCATGATTGGTGCTTAGAGACTGCAACTGCGGCCACTCAGTTTGCATGCCTCTTCACGACAAAATCTTACGATTATCTCCTTTCCGCACGGCCCAGACCGCGCCTGACCCGTGTATATTATTAATGCGCTCTAGTCGCTTACTTGCAGTCTCCCCGTTGCCCTCTGTGTCCCGATTTTGCGCTTTGCTGCGCACACGTTTTCCCTCCTCCCCTTGCGTTCCTCTCTCTGGGTCACGTCGTCTCGCACTAGTATCGGTCCTGGCCCAGTCTGCTATCTCGTCGTTTCGTCTCATCTCGTTTTGTCTCGTTTTTCTCGTCGCTCCGATCATCTCATCTCATCATCTCCAGAGTCTCATTCCATCTTGCCTTGTTCTCCCCCTCATCCTTGTGCATCTTGCATTGTCATCATTCTCCGCACCACTTCTACCACCATGCCATGCCCTCATCACGTCTCGCCTTCCCGTGCGATGTGCTCTTGGAGCACCTCGTTCTGTTCAGTTCGACTCGCTGCCACATCGCACTCTCACGCTTGATCGTTCCGGCTCCCTCAAGTATCACATCTGCATCTACATCCTCACGCATATCCTGCATTGGTAGCGTATCTTACTCTTCGTATCGATCCCGCCCGACCCTGGTCTCTGTTCAGGCGCGCGGTACTCGCACCTTTCTCTTGGACAGTCACACGTTTCCTGCGTCGCTTACGCGCCACTGCCGGAGTAGTGGACTCTTACACCGATTCCCATCTCCCCCAGACGACTTTCACTGTCCTACTCATGTTTCTGACGATCTTTGCTTATTTTTTTCATGTCCCCGCCTTCACAAGCATGTCTTTAACGGTTACTATCACTCCTCCAATGAACGACATTTGATCCTCCAGATATTACATCGCTTGCAGGTGGCTGTACCGCCCAGATTAGCTTGGGACCTCCGCAACACACTCGAACTCGACAAGAGCTCCGAGAGGCAACGCAGCAACGCCAACGCATGTTCGCGCAGGAACAGGAACACCTTCAAAGAACTACAACAGACCATCAGTGAATGATTCCGGAGCAGACCCCACAGAGACGACGTGAAGTGATCCAGAGTCAACAAACCTTGGTGTACGCTTCGTTCATCGGTGCAAAGTTGTTTGGAAGATCGATGATATAAACATTGACCTTCACGAGATGTTCGATATTTGAGCCGGCGGCGTTGACGACCTTTTGAAGGTTAGCGAGGGCGCGCGTCTAGATACAATCGTTATAAGCAAGGCCGCTATTGCAGTTCGATGAACCAGACAACCGTTTGCTCGCGAATTTCAGGGCCTACGAGCTTGAGCTCATTATCGCAGCCGATGCAGCCGGATGCGTAGAGCAGGTTACCCGTGACGACTCCTTGCGCTATGAGATAGATTCGTCAGACCATTCATCCAACTTGTGGAGTCGATATCACGCGGACCGAACACCGGAAGAGGCGGCACGCCGTCAGGCGCGACGATTGTTCGCTTGGTAACCTTGCTCATCGATGTCTGAGGCAGAGCGAGCAGAGCAATCAGGCTGTTGCCGATCTGTATTGAGTTCCGCTAACTTTGCACCGGGTTCTAGAGCTACAGGATTCTAAAAGCGTTCAAGAGTGATAGAGAATTTCTGGGTCTCAAAAGAACTGTAATATCTATACGTTTGGCGAGAGCCTGATCGCGTAGTCAGCTACAACAGTGTGGTACCAAGCTGCTGATAATCCAACTTACCAATCACCATGGATCAAATCATCCGCATCAACTATGGCAGAGGAAGCGAGTTCTCGTGTTTCAACCCAAATCCAAATCTGTGAGGGAAGATTAAGCGTGCCATCACCAAAATCAAAATTCTGCCCTCACCTTGAGCATCGAGCCAATGTCCGCGGCATGTTCCAAGGCGTCCTTCGCAGTTACGTGCCGCCCGAGCTGACGCATAATGGGCAGCGAGCTCTTGAAGAGATCCAGTGATGGATCTAACCGACGGCCGATACCCTCGAGCAACAGACAGGAAACGACTGTGTTGACGAAGTCCGGTTCAAGTTTGACGTGGTGCTGCCTGACATGCTTGAGTACGTTGGTGAGAACATCCGAGATACGAATCCGTGCGAGCGAGAATGTTTGGCTCTTGACGTTCAGAACGAGGTTCTGGATCTTGAGAGCAAAGGTCTCTGCGTCGATCACCATCTCCGGCGTGCGACAGCGTTCTACCATGAGCTTGCCCGCGCGGTACCCGTCAAATTCAGCAATAGCGCGGAAGAGGTCGAGAAAGTTCTTGCGATTAGAGACGTTGAGGGTTGTAATGAGACCCGCGTCGAGAAAGATGATCTCTGGTTGCCAGCCATCGTCGTGAAGACGTTGCAGCTCCTCCTTCCACGCAGCGGGCGTATCGGCGAGGACTGCGAGAGTGTCTACTTTCGCTTCGGCATCTGGCGTACTAGATGTATCTTCTGAAGATGACGTTCCAAAGATCTTGGCGACGATGCTTTTCAGCAGGTCCGAAGTCGACGGCTTGTAAAATTTGATGAGCAGATTGCCTGGGTGAGCGTCGGCGTGGACGAAGTTATCGATGAGCAGCATGTGCTGGGACAACGTAAGCACGTGAGCTTCGACACACAAGAAAAGATCTCACCAAGAAACCGTCAAGGCCAAGTTCCGCAATGGTCTCGTCGAAAGGACCGCCACCATTCTTGAGGAAATGATTCAAAGGCAAAGCATGGGCGAATTCTTCGACTAGAACATCGTGGCTCGAGAACTGGGCCAGAGGTCGTGGGAAGGTGATTGGCGTGTGCCTCTTTGAGAAGTTGGCCTCGAAGCGAAGGAGGTTCTCTACCTCGTTGCGGAGGTCAAGCTGCTCGCGCATCATGACGCCGAAGACATCCACCTCTTCTGGCAACGACAACCACTCGGCTCCAGGGATAAGACTGATTACATGGGCAAATAGCCTCATAATTGTAAGGTCGCGGGCGATCATGTTCGAGACATGAGGATGTAGGATTTTGATCGCCACGGACGCAGTGGGCACAGACGCAGGCCCTGGAGCTTCAAGCAACATTGCTCGCTCTGCGTTGGGCATGCGCTTGGGATCGAGATATCCCGGAGGGATGAGATCTTGCCGCAGCGTTGCGCGATACACCTAATAATTGTGAGCTTGACTGTGTCGAGGCAAACGACTGTACGCACCTGAGCGATGGCGCCTGAGCCGATCGGCGTCGCATCAAACTCCTCGAAGACCTCGTCGAACGGTCGCTCAAACACGCGCTCAATCACTCGCTTTGTGTGGGCAAAGCTGTGGACTTTGCCACTTGAGTGCAGGTTGCTGAAGCGGTCGCAAAGCCGAGGTGGAAATAGGTCAGCCCTGGAACCCGCCCATTGCGCAAGCTATGGACCATCAGCTACGATGATGGTCCAGTTCTAAGAACACTTGCCTTAATGAAAGTCGGTCCAGCTCGCTCCATCTGCGTGACGAGAAAGTTATACCACCAGAGCGCGCCGGCGCGTTCGCCGCAATCCGGATCGACATGCCCAAACAGGAGTGCAGGCGCGCTCGCAATGACAGGCAGGAACAGTGCCAAGAGGTGGAGGAACCGTCCAGAGACGAGAATGGGTTCGAATATTCGTTTTCGGATAAAGTTCCAAAGTCGGCTGAAGGGTGTGCGTCGCGCCTCAGCAGGAGAAGAGAGCGGGTAGTTGCGCTGGGTGAGTGGCAGCACGCGCTCAGAGCTGAGAAGCGCCTTGACCGACGCATCTTCGCGTTGATAATGCCGCCAGACTAAGACAGATCCTCCAAGAAGAGGTGCAGCGAGAAGGAGCAGTCGCCGGCGAGTTTCGTATAGTGGCGTCCGCTGCGACCCAAACCGTCCAGTCGATGCGACAAAACGGCGCCCGGACAGCGCCAGCAACGAGGGCCGCGCGAAAACGCGCCGGGTGGCCGCAGGCGTCAGAAGCTGTATTCTAGTTGCGAGCATTGAAGGGAATGTCCTCAGGCATGCTCGCGTCGATGACGCGCAGAAGGAAGAGAGACGCGACGCATCGGCATGGCGCGAGCCAAACACGCGCTCCTGATTACGGGGCCATCCGTTTACACTCAGACAATAGAGACGATAAAGGAAGCAAAACCGTAGAACTGCATTATCCAGAGACAAAATTGCAGAGACACAAAACGAGAAAGGATGCAAGGCGGAAGGGAATGCGTAAGGTGAGTACAAACAGTAGAGTACAAGTACACTGGAGCACATCTACACAGCAGCACCACGCTTCTTGCCCGAGCCACGAGGGCGTCCGCGAGCGCGTCCAGTGCCACGGCCTCGTCCACGCCCACGGCCACCGCGGCTGCCAGGACCTGACGTTGGCCGCGGAGCATCCTCTGGGACTTCAGTCACGGTGTTGTTGGTGTTGAGAGTAGTTGCGCCAAAGAAGTCGTCGCCATCATCCCAGACCTCGCGGCCATTGAGCATCCGTGTTGCACCTTCGAGTTTGTCACCATCCTGCAAGTCGTCGGGCGGGTTTGCCAACTCGTCCTTGAGCAACATTTGTGCGACCTCTGTGTTCTTGGTCTCGTGAAGCTGCTTGTTGCCAACCACAACGTCTTGGACCTGAGAGCAACTGTTAGACAACGGCGCGTTTTTCGTGGCAGTTGGACGCAACGTACATCCTTCTTCACACGAGCCAGTTGGATGATGCGCTCGTCGATTGTGCCCTTCGTGATCAAGCGGTAGACGGTGACTTGACGCGTCTGACCGAGACGATGAGCGCGATCCATCGCCTGGGCGTCGTTCGACGGGTTCCAGTCCGAATCGTAGAACACGACCGTGTCAGCGGCAGTAAGGTTGATACCAAGGCCACCAGCACGTGTACTGAGCAAGAAAATGAAAATGTCGGGCCTTCAAGCCCTCGTCAGCATATGATTTCCCAAGGGCCACACTTCCTTACCTCGTCTGCCAATCCGTCACCATGTCTCGACGGTCCTCGAGTTTGGATGAGCCATCGAGACGCAAGTACTTGTACTGCCGGAAGACGAGGTACTCCTCCATCAAGTCGATCATCTTGGTCATTTGGAAGTAGATCAAGACTTTGTGGCCGCCGAGCTTGAGGTCGTGGAGGAGGGAGTCGAGCTTCATGAGCTTCGCGGAGTCATATATCAGCCGCTTCGCCTCCGGAACCTGGGTCGATGACCACGGGAGCTGGTTCGCTGGGGACGCTGCGAAAAGGCCGACTGGCGGAACACCGGGGAACCGCGACTGGTAGTGTGCGACAGATGCGGGGTCTTCCTGGAGATACGCTGGCGGACCGTAGAAAGCCAAAGTCTCTAGCGGGCTATCTAAGAGCGACGACTGGCGCTCGATGAATGTCCTGCTCGAACAGACGGCACTGATAGGAGGAGCAACAGCCGGGCTGGCATACCACCGCAACGCTGGGCGAGATAGCGGGGTAGTCTGCCAGGCGGTGGAGGCAATATTGCAAAGTGCGGGCAGTCCATCCGCGACATCCAAGCAGATGTTGACAGGTGTTGTCGCGATGGAAGGGAATCTCCTTGTGCTGCTTGCGGCGAGCTCGATGTCACTGCAGAGTGTAAGCCAAGAAGAGACGATCTGAGACGAAGACAAACCAGTTGAAGGGATCATTCTCTAGATGCCAAGCCTCCGAAGAGGCCTGTAGCAGCATGCGCTTCAGGACAGTCGACTTGAAGATGTCACGAGTTTCTGAGACCGAATACTCCGTGAGCGGCAGGAAAGAGAACGCAGAAGCTGCAAAGCATCAGCCACGGTCACAAGTTGGCAATGATGGAAGCAACCAACCTCCCGAAGAGTGCCGCGAACGATAAATGTTGTGGCCTGACCAGATGCTCATTAGGTTGTGTAACCACCGTTCCTCAAACTCTCCCCGTCCTGTCTCGTGAGGCACATCGAAAAGCCCTCCATCCTCGTACAGAAGCCTTGGCACAGCGTACTCGATCGGGTTTCGTGTCGAGTACGGGCACATCAGCAGATCGCCCTCCCGTGCGAGGTTGCCTGACCGCGCCCACCGCGCGACCGACAGCGACGACTTGACTTCCGCGCGCTGGAACAGTTCGGGATGGTTACACACTTTGCGGAACTGCATGACGAGGTTCTGCAGCGCGGCACTATCTGCGGAGCCGCCTTGCTTGTTGAGATCGGTGACTCGCAAGTTGGCCCGGACTTCGCGGTACAGGTTGCGTTGGCGCATCGTCAGATTACACATGACGTCGATCTCGATCTGAGCGGCGTAGTAAGTGCATCTGTGGGCAAAATGAAGAGAGCGAGACAGACCTTCTCGCCGAGTTCGTTTTGGACATGCTTCTTGACACGACGCAACATGAATGGCTTGAGGATCATGTGTAGACGGCGGACTTGGTGCTCGTTAAGACCATGGCTGCCCGATTTGTCATTGGGATCGGCGTCCTTTGCGAACCAGTCGTTGAACTCCTCGTGCGAGTCGAACAAACTCGGCATAATAAAGTGCAACAACGCCCACAACTCTGCAACGCCGCTGTCAGTCACTATATCAGCTGCGCTCAACACGACTAACCGTGCATCGAGTTTTGAATCGGCGTGCCCGTCAGCAAGAGCCGGTTCCTGCAGTGGAAACCCAGCGTCGTCTTCCACCGTCCACTCTGCGAGTTCTTGATCGCCTGAGCCTCATCGAGCACCATGTATTGCCACTTGATGCGCTGGAAGTATTGTGCGTCCTGCACGACGATCGGGTAGCTCGACACGATCACGTGGAACGGCGAGTCGCGGTCGTAGGTCAGGTCCTTCTTGAGCCAGATCTTACGCAGCGTCGTCCTGTCCTTCACAGTGCCCCAATATGGCAAAGCGCGCAGGTTGGGAACGAAGCGCGCGAGCTCCTGCTGCCAATTGTGCAGGGTGGAAGCGGGCGCGATGACAAGGAAGGGACCCCAGATGTTGTGGGCTTCCGCGAGGTATGCGAGAAGGGAGATGGATTGCACCGTCTATGTGAAGTGTCAGCATCCGTCTGAATGGGAGGCAAGTGAAGCTTGCTCACCTTGCCAAGACCCATCTCGTCAGCGAGAATACCGTTGATGCCCTGGTCATATAGGTTTGCGAGCCAGTTGAGACCCTTCAGCTGGTACTCCTTGAGTTCGGTCATGAGCATCTTTGGCTGGGAGATGGTCAAGTGGTCGCCCATAAGTGTCGGGTTCTGGAAGTTGAGCTCCTCGGAATCCACTGCCAGCCGTCTGTCAGCTTAGCACTCTGCAACGTACAAGATAGGACATACGATCGACAAGCGGTTTGCTCGAGGTACCGCCCTCGCCATCGTCCATAGGCTCCTCCTCTTCGCCCTCCTCCTCATCATCGTCACCACCACGCCTCTTGCCCCTTGCAAGAGCGAGCGCCTGGCTGGCCTTGCGATCAAGAGCACTCTGCCGGTCGAACGCACGCGCCTGCTCACGCGTCTTGAGCAACGCGCGCTGTGCATTCTGCGCCGCGTGTTTGTGAAGATTCGTCTGGTCTGCATTGTCGTAGTCAATGTCCACAAGCGGCGTCTCGCCATTCTCCATTGCCTTCTCAAGCTCAGGACCAAGCAACGAGATCGCAGCAGGCAGCGCCTTGTTGGCCTTTGCGCCTTGCGGCCCATCGGCCCCGCCGTCCTCGGCATCGTCTGTGCGCAGCTTGTTGCCAATGAAATGCGAGTAGATCTCAGTTTGACTAATCAAGAATTCGAGTTTGCGGGCCTGGCGGGCGGCCTCGCGGCGTTCCTCGTCCTGGCGCATTTGCATGAGCTGCTCGCGCTCGGCGACGCGACGGCCTTCGCGTTCGTCCTTGTCGTTCTTCTTCCAGAAGAGCATCATGTCGCGCATCATCCTCTTTGCGCGTCCTGCGCGGTCTTTCTCGAGCTTAGGATTGCGAGCGGCGGGCCTGCGGATGGCGGACGCAGCAAGGCCGGCCAGACGCTTGCCCTGCTGCATCTTGGCAGCGAGGCCTTGATTGTAGACCTTGTGCGCCTGCGAGAGAAATTAGTAAATAGACATGAAAAGGTGCTTGGTTGAGGGACAAACCTTGGGAATCTCCCTACGAGCGATCTGGAGCCAAACCCTGCGTTGGCTGTCCTCGACACGATTGACGCGACGTGAAGCATCATCCCCGTCTGCGAGGGCGTCTTTGGGAAGAGGTGGAATGTCGTCGTCAAGGCCGTAGATGAGTGCACCAAGCGGACTTGCAGGCAAAGAGCCCGAGTTGATTTCCTCGGACGCGACATGCTTCCCGTTTCGCTTTCTTGGAGTATTTTCGCGGGTAGAGGCAGCATCATCAGTCTGCTGCTTGGCTCTACGAACGGCTTTTGATAGCAGGTCGTCGTCATATGTGAGTTCGTCCTCTTCCTCGTCCAAGCGGCGGCGTTTGGTAGGACCGGCTTCCAAGTCGGAGGCAGCTAGGCGATCCGCGTCGGCGAGCGGGCGCTTGCGCGAATCGGCGGGGGCGTCGCGGTGGTGCTGTCTGCGTTCGGCTCGGGCCTGTTGATGCGCGAGGTGTGTTTGAGCTTGGGTGGCTGCTTTATTGCGTTTGAGTTTGCCCAGGATGGTGCCGTAGCGGTTCATGTTCTCCTGCGCACAGCGTGCATCCCGCACCTTTAAAGGCTATCAATACAATTACAGATGCATAGTATAAGAGCACATACGACGACCTGGTCCTGGAAATAGCGTTCAAAGTATTGCTTGCGGCCCTGTGTCCAGAGCATGTACTCGTTGAGGGCTGGTTCCCAGATTTCGGAGTAGTCTTCAAGATCGCTATCTGAACCGCGGGCATACTGCTGTGGACGTTGTTGCTCTGGTGGCGAATGACGCTGGTGGTGACGGTACTCGAGGCTGCGGTCGCGGTCGCGGGGTGCGGCAGACTGGCCATCGAACCGGTGGGTGTCCTGCCCGCACAACACGACAATATCCGCGAAAGAACAGACACACGCGCGGAAGCCTCGGAGTCAGCCACCATGACCTCGAATAATTGAAGGAACTTAAATAAAGCTAGTGGATGGGTTTCTTACCTGGCTGTAATGGTCATTGTAGTGGCCGTTCTGTCTGTACTCGCGTCCTTCAGTACCATTTACATTATTTGTAGTGGAGCTCGGAGGGTTCTGATGTCGGATAGGGGGCGAGGGTGGGCCGTCGTTGAGGATTCTGCTGAGGGACATGAGTGTGGCAGGCGGGGGTCTGGCCTGGAGGGACTGAAGGGAAAAGAAGAAAGGACCAGTCGTTTATAAGACCGATATGCCAGCCAACGTGTTTACTGTTCTGTTTGATCGCTGGACCGCTCCTTTGCTTCCGCTGGCCCTGAACCCGGTTCCGCCTGACCAGTATGATGCTCGCAACGGCTGCTACTAGAAGGCTCCTCTTCGCCACCGCCCGTCGCACAATGGTCAGCATTCCACTTTCTCAGACCGTAGCTCGTCAGTTCATAACATTTTTGTAGTCGTATCGTGTCGAACGCGACACGTTTGGCGATCTCAACGTCCCTTCTGACCGCTACTGGGGCGCTCAGACCCAGCGGTCAGTTATTTTGTTACTGGATCTGTTCGATTACTGAACACAGCACAGCTCACTACAGAACTTTGATATTGGCGGACCCGCAGAGCGTCTCCCGCCCCCGCTCATCAAGGCTTTCGGTGTGCTCAAAAAAGCTGCTGCTCGCGTCAACGCTACCTACGGTCTCGACCCTAAAGTCGCAGATGCCATCCAAACTGCAGCCGACGATGTACGTCCTATTACTGAGCTATCTGTTGTCGTTGTCGACACTCGCGCGACCCGTCCGAGCGCGCGCGCCTCGGCCTCCAGAAGCGCTCGCCGCTGAATGCCCGACGTCATTTCACACAGGTCATCTCTGGCAAGCTCATCGACCACTTCCCGCTCGTCGTCTTCCAGACCGGCAGCGGCACTCAGTCCAACATGAACGTCAACGAGGTGCGTCTCTAACATCCATCTCTCTGAGCGACTGCTTAGCCAAATCGTTTGTGCGCAGGTCATCTCGAACCGCGCGATCGAACTCCTTGGCGGTGAGCTCGGCTCCAAGAAGCCCGTACACCCGAACGACCACGTCAACATGTCCCAGTCCTCGAACGATACGTGCGCAACCCACTGTCTGCAAGTCCTTTTGACAATCTGCTGACCTCGAGGATCGCAGATTCCCCACCGCCATGCACGTTGCGGCTGTCACCGAGATTCGTAGGGAACTTCTCCCCGCTCTCCAGGGGCTCCATGACGCTCTGCTTGCAAAGCAAAAGTCATTTGAGCACATCATCAAGATTGGACGGACACACTTGCAGGTCCGGTCTCCGGTCCTTTGCCCCTTCGTTCGCAGCCTGACTCACCCTCCGGATTTAGGATGCAACGCCCCTCACCCTCGGCCAGGAGTTCAGCGGCTACGTCCAGCAGGTCGCAAACAGCATTCACCGTGTCAACGACGTGATTCCCCGGCTTTCGCTGCTCGCGCAAGGTGGCACGGCTGTCGGTACCGGCCTGAACACCAGGAAGGGCTTCGATGTTGCCGTCGCCGCCGCCATCTCGGAGATCACTGGCATTGAGTTCAAGACTGCACCCAACAAGGTCAGCTGGAGGACAAGATCCGTTTACGGATCGCTGGTTGACGGCAGTTTCTCGCCAGTTCGAAGCACTTGCTGCACACGATGCGTTGGTCGAGGCGCACGGTGCTCTCAACACTGTCGCAGTCTCGCTCTACAAGATTGCCAACGACATCCGCTACCTCGGATCTGGTCCTCGCTGCGGTCTGGGCGAGCTCCAGCTTCCGGAGAACGAGCCTGGCAGCTCGATCATGCCTGGAAAGGTCAGCGAGACAGGTGCCAGCGTCCCGGTTTTTGAAATACTCAATATATCATCCCAGGTCAACCCAACTCAGTGCGAGGCACTCACCATGGTCGCGGCACAGGTTATTGGCAACAACGCAGCTGTCACCTTTGCTGGTGCGAACGGCCAGTTCGAGGTTGGTTCCGCTCGCTGCTCCATCGCATTTGTTGACATCTGCGACCTGCACAGCTAAATGTCTTCAAGCCGGTCATGATCAAGAACGTTCTGCAGTCTATCCGCTTGCTGGCTGACGGTAAGCCGAACAAACGGCGCTGTGGCTCAATCTCACACGGTCTGATGCAGGATCGCGGTCGTTCACCAACCACTGTGTTGTTGGTATTGAGGCTAACGAGCGACGCATTACCGCCCTGCTCAACGAGTCCCTGATGCTTGCGACTATCCTGAACAAGCGTCTCGGCTACGACAGTGCGTCTTCTTTGAAACGATCGCTGCTGCGCCGCATGCGGTCGGCAGCGAGCGAGGCGATGTCTTGTGGCTGACGTTGACAACGACACAGATGTCGCTAAGTGTGCGAAGAAGGCACATAAAGAGGGCACTACGCTCAAGGAGGCAACGGTTGCGCTCGGTTTCCTCACACCAGAGGAGTTTGATGCAGAAGTCCGCCCTGAGCTTATGCTGCACCCCGATGAGTGAAGGGTCGCAGGGGTTAAGGGCAAAACGGTTGGAGCACAGCGTCGCACACATGTCACATAACGTCTCGGAAGTATGGCTCGGGACATAGACCGGGCTGAGGAGCCGGTTGGCTCAGGAACCCACGCTGGTGACGCTGAAGGAGGACAGGCGCCGGCGCCTCCGTCTCCGCCGACGTGGCTCGGCATCATATCCGCGGACGATGGTCACGCGACCGTAGCGTACACGATGATTGCTTGGGGTAGTGGGCGGTGATGCCGCTTGAGATGCATGGTCCGCCACGAGCGAGCAGCTAGCAGCACAGAATTAGCGCCAAACCCACTCTCTCGGCGAAGTGAGGTGGTCATGCTTGTCAAGCAGCTGTTGAGATTGACTGTCTTGATGGAAGAACGTGCAAAATTGGGCAATCCCAGAACAAACTGTCAGTGGAAACAAGAATCGAGATGGGGCGAGCTCGGCCTTCGCCGTGGTTTCCCGTTCTCTCCCTCTGCTCTACCATGAAACAAGAATCCTCAGAGTCACCACACTCGGACAACGCAGCTCCGGACCCTCCACCACGATCGAGGAACGCCCGGGCACAGGTGAGATATCCGCGGCTGGGTAACGGCAATAGCGCCGCTGACGGGAGGATGGCAGGCGCGGCACAGGGAGAAGAGGAAGCAGTACATCCAGAGTGTGAGCAAATTGTTACGGCACTCTTGCGCCATCCGCAGAGCCTGATCTTCGCTCTCAGCTTGAGCAAACTGTGGCGCGGCTACAGGCTGCTGTCACTGGTACGCCAGACCAACTGGCCCGGACGCATGAACTCGAACAAGAGAACATGCGCCTCCGCAGTGAGAACGAAATGCTCAAGGCTCAAATCGGATGGTCCCCACTCGACCCCGCAACCCGCCGCACACCGGTTGGCCTGTTCGCCGGACACCCGACGGATGGACTGGTCAGCGAGGCACAGCGTGACCTGAAGCGACGAAGAACCTCGGCCGACGGCGCGGGCGATCCGAGCCACCCATACTTGGCGAGTCCCTTTATTCCTCGTCCCCCTGGCACAGGCCGGCCCGCTGGCCTGTGTCCTTCCCTTCGTCTTCCGTCCCTGTGCGTGACCTTGGGATCCTAGTTTCAGTTGTTTCTCTTCCACAGGGTCCAGCTCCTCACCACAACCACAACGACTCTGCCAACTTCCGCTCGCTGCAAACCCTTCCACCACCGACTTCGTCTGCGAATGCGTCGTCGTCATCAACGTATGGGTCATTGAGCTCACATGCTAATGGCGGCTCGGCAGCTCCGCAGCCGCCAGGAAGCACAACGACACCGCTGTACGCCTTCCATTCTTCGCGGTCGTCAGCCAGTTCCCCATACTCGGCCAGCTCCCTCTCCCCGCTACCAGACCTTGTCACTGCCCCACGTCGGGCATTCGACGCTTTCGGTCCTGGTGACCGCATGGATCCGCTCGCGATGGGCGGTCCATTGCACACTCAGCAGCAGCAGCAGCAACAGCAGTCGCTCGGGCCCCAGGCCTTCGACCGCCGCTCATCGGAGAACTCCGGGTTCATGGTACGTGCCCGCTCGTGCCTGCCGGAATGCCGGGACAGCTCGCATGGTCGGCTAACGGTCCTGGTTTGCGGGGCTCTGCTGACGTCCTACTTGCACTGCAGGACAACCCGTTCGGCGCCCAGGTTGACTTGGACACCTGGCGCAGCTACACCTCATATGCGCGGGGCACCTGAGTAATAACCGCATCTGCCTTCCGTCCGTGTTTGGTGTTTACGTCTCGTTCATGGTGCACCGGATCCTGCAACTCAAAATTCTCAACCCCGTGACGAGTCCGAGCCTCGTCGGTGTCGCATACACTCTTACGCATATAATGTACACCTCCCCGCCTGTTCTGTACCTGCGGACTCGGACTCACATGGACACTGATCCCATCTCACTTGGTGCACTCTCGTATCTCATTGCATTACTAGCCGGAGGCTGACTCCGTGGTGTCATTGCTACAAACTATCTATAATATTCTCTGGTGAAGCTATCGTTACTGGGTATGAACGTGCGAACCTTGGTTGAAGAACGGTCGTATGGATCAGACCGGCGAATGCCGAAACAAAGTCATCTTTGCCCTCGATGCCACCGAGGTCCGTCAAAGGAAAGAATGCAGGACGCACCCTGCCCGCCGTCTCTACTGTGCTACCGAACCTCTTCCTTGGGCCAGTTTCTGCGGCTTCATCTTCGTCGTTTCTCGCTGCGAACTTGATTACGCACGTGTTGAGCGTAGGCGCGAGCCCTTCCAATCCTGTAGATGGCGTCAACTACAACCGTGTCTCGATCACCGACTCTCCATCGTCTTCGATTTCGAAAGTCTGCGACGCAGCATGCGCAAATATCGATGCCGCGCTAGCTTCAAACAACGGCTCCGGTCGAATTCTTGTGCATTGCTCCGCTGGCATATCACGCTCGCCTATGGTTGTCGCTGCATATCTCATGAGGAGGCACAATATGTCTCTCAAGGAGGCTTTGCGTCAGATCATTCTTGCGCGACCTCAGACATCGCCGAACTCGGGGTTCTTGCAGCAGCTCAAGGATCTCGAGATGGAGCTTCGTAGCGATGTATCCTTGGACGTGGACGAGCTCCCAAAGCGGGAAAAAGACCGCCTCGCACTGTTTGCAGTACAGGCATAACTTGCTAGCACGGTTACGCTATAGTGGTATTTGGTATTCGTCGTCGGGGAACCTGACCGCGTGGGACTTGACGGCCACTTGCCGTTTCTCTGAGGCTGAAGGGTAGTGAAGACCGACTGGGACTAGCAGATCTAGGCCTTTGCATGTTAGATGAATCTGACAGAAGAAATAACGACAGCAGGGATGAGGCGTCTGCTCGTGTTCATAATATTATGCCTACCGCCGGCCACGGCGCTGAATGTCATACACGGCGATGCCAATGCTAACCACCATAACCACACCTGCGAGAATAGTGACTGGACTTGGGACGCGCTCACCACGGCTGGAGGACCACCACTCCCACGACGTGACGTCGGGCCGAGCAGCGGGCTTCCGAGCTCGCCTAGCCGGCTTCGGGTGTTGCTCTTCTTCGTCCTCGTCAACAAAGTCTGGGCGCACGATGAGCGCAGGGGTGTTAACCATGGACTCTGCCTCATCATCCGTAATTAACGGTGTCGACTCCGGGCCTTCTTGAGCATCGGGAGCAGAACCAGCACGTTCGGTCCATGTGAGCAACACGCTCTGCGGCCCGAAGATGCGGTTGACCAGAAGTTGAGGGTCAGTTGGCGGAAATCGGGCATAAAGATTATCCGCCTCGCGCAGGAGGTCTGACAAAGATTTTGAGGCTGTATGCGAGGCTGCACGTGATGGTGGATCTGTTTGAGAGGATTTGACAGTCTCGCCAACCAAGGTGTGGACAGAGCCCCGCAGAGAAGACGCTCTCTTCTCGTGCAGTGACGACGCGAGTTCGGTGCCTTCTGATGTGACTGCGGTATCGACAGTCGCCTCTGTATCCGCGAGCGAATAGGTGTCAGACGCAGTGGATACATCGGTTTCCGATTCAGTGTCGATTTCCGGCTTGTATGATGATTCAGCGCCCGAATTAGAAAGGGAGCTGGTGGTAGGAGTGTTGACGGCATATTGTGCACCGTCGTTTACTGTTGGGAACGTTGCGAGCACGGCATGAAGCATGCCAGCCTCGTCTTCCTGAACAAGCTTTCGTATCGAATCGCCGTGCGCCAGTACGACCTTGAATGCGATTAGAGTTTCTCAGAAACGACGAAAGCTGGCAAACTTACTGCAGCACTGAGATAGATAGCGGCTATAGGTGGTCGACAAAGCAGGTAGTCGAAGACATGCTGGATGAGCGGTAGTGTTGGGACATCGTGCGAGAACAGCGTGAGTAGGTTGGAGAGTGCGAAATATGGTAACGGCGAGACGCTGTAATGTGTCAGTGGAAGCTGCTGGATGCTGAAGTCGCGCACCTCTCGATCATGGCTGCGAGTTCGGGGTCTGCTAACCGCAGCAGATGCTTTAACACCCTTATGCGGATCTCAGCATACAGCAACCGCATGAACATCAGTACGTACCGTAATTGGCCTACGAGAGGCTCGAGGCCACTGCCCATTGCGTCGCGCACACGATGAAGGCTGAGCTTCTCAGCGGCTGGCAAGGCGACTTCTGGTGGCAGAGTCAGGAACAAGACCGAGACGATGTCATGGTAGCCCTGCACATCCACAGGCCTCAGAATACGACCAAAGTCTGTTTCAAACGATGCACACCTGGAAATATTGTAGTTTGCGGCGCTTGCGCATCAGGTTGACGATGAGGTGGTTGAGGTCTTGCTTGAGTTCATTCTTGCGCTCCTCGTCTGTCCAGTTCCCAGTCAGCCGTGACAAACGGGCCCACAACGCGCGCGTTTACCTACTGGATACAGAACGAAGCTCCTGTCGGTGTCGAGGCCAATTTGGCGTTCGTCGGGGTGGGGGTCTTGAGACACTGGTGGCAGCGGCGTGTCAAGGTGTCCTGTGTCGACATGGAGCAAATGCGGCCAGGCGCGTGTTCTCGCGTCACCAAAGCCACCGTCCTCAAGCGAGAGTGTACGAAGAGTATCCCAGTCGTTGGCGGATACGGCTGCGATCACGTCGGTGCCACGCATGATCGTGTCAGGTAAGGTGAGGCTAGCAAACTCCGGTGGCAGCTCCCGCTCCATCTGAAGGCCCTGAGTCGCGTATCCGTTTCGACGTGCTGCGGACGGCCGTCTTCTAGCTTTGTCTTCTTCCCGTCTCTCTCAGCTCCCTCGGACCCACTCCTGCGCGTCCCAGCGCAATGTCACTCCTTAAATCATCGCTGCTTCCGCTTCTCGCTCTTGCAGCCTCTGCCTCTGCCGCATCTCTCACCTGGGACTCGTGTACGTCGTGATGATCACAACCTGATTCCCGCACTTGATAGACTCGTTGCTGTTGGGAAGATGGGCGGGTTTGGTGGCGAATGCGCTGTGCGTGTTCACTTCATGGGCAACCTTGCCTACGAAATATGCCCCGGATCTTCGCTCGGTCTCAGAACATGCTCTGCGCGCATGCTCTGCATCGTTGAGCGCCGTGGCGGGATGTAGACGGGGCCAACCCATGATGGCTTGGCGACGCCGTCCCAGACTCTTGGCTCTGCTTCATCTCGCTCCTCCACCCGCCCGTCTTCCTGAACTCAAACTGATTCTAACTCAGTTCTCTCGTATGATAACGAGTTCGTCACTCCTAAATTTTGGCTCTCCCGTCCTTGGGAGCGAGACAACACAACTCTCGACGCTGTTCAATCTATTGTTTCCTGGGCAGATGCTCTTTACGTTCAGGTGAGCTTTCTTCCACGTGACTTCTGCAGTTGATTATCGTGATCTCTGCTTACCATAATCTGCTATGCAGGGGCCATGGAGTGCGTACTAAGCGTTTGACAAGTGGCTCAAGCCCAACTAACCTTCCACAAGGTGTCACGCAGAAACCAGTAACCGCTGCAGATGGAGACAAGCATACATACATGTCATACGCCCCATATTGGGTTCGTAAGGCATTTTCTTGTCGCCCAAGGTTCTAATGTCGTGTCTATAGTGGCCGGACTGTAGCGATGTCGGCAACACGACTTTGCTTACTCCGGAACAGAGTAAGTCTCTATTTCGCGGCACTTTATACGCATCTAATATTGCCACAGTCGCCAATACGTGCCCGTACGTGCGCCGTGACGGTCAGTTTGTTCCGGACGTCCGTTCCATCAACGATACTGGTGCCTACGCTGCGCTCTGCGACGCAAGCTTCTACACCGCCCTGACCTGGGTCATCACGAACGACACCAAGTATGCCGAACGCTCCATCGAATACATCCGTGCTTGGTGAGTGGTTTTACCGTTGGTTCAGAGCGCTTTCGTAACTTTAGTTTGCAGGTTTATTGATGAAGACACCTACATGAACCCGTAAGCAGTCCTGTCGCTTCATCAACACTGTTGACACTAACCCGCACATTTAAATAGGAGCCTCGAGTACACTCAAGTTATTCGCGGCCCGAAATGGACCGCAGGCCACTACGGCATCCTGGATCTCAAGACGACGTCTAAGATCCTCTCCGCCATCCTCCTATTCCGCGAGACCAAGTACGCGGGCTGGACAAAGGAGTACGACGATGCGATGGTCAAATGGTCTAACGACTTTATTCACTGGCTTGAGACGCATCCTTTTGGCAAGGGCGAGAGTGAATCACCGAACAACCATGGTACCTTCTTCTTCAACGTAAGTAAAAGGTGCTCTCAGAGTTTGGCAGACGGAGGCTGATCACAGCTGGTCAATTTTGCCTCTGCTTTCTGCAGACAATGGCTGCATTCCAGTTGATTGCGGGGCATCCCGACGAAGCCAAGAGGTACCTCGAGATTTATTTCGATGGAATCTACCAGGACCAAATCGACGAGCGTGGCGAGCAACCGTTCGAGGTGCACAGGTCCCGTACTTACCATTACCGCGCATACGGAGCAGCAGGTAAGCTGTTAAATGACTGCACACTTGAGATGATGCTGATCCGGTCTCAGCAACCCTGATCAACTGCAAGCTTGCCGCATATGTCGACTACGACGGCTGGAACCATAAAACCAAGTATGGCACGATCCTAAAGAATGCTGTCGACTGGGCGATGCAGTACGATCCTGCAGACACCAACGAAGTCACTAGTGCGCCTGCTGAGGAGCTGTACTACATCGTGGCTGCCGTTGCTGCACACTACGGTGATACGGATGGCAAGTATGCCGCATTCCTCGCTCGAGTGCATCCCGACTACCCGAAGGCGCCGTATTTTGCCTGGAATCAGCCGATCGCGTTGCCTGCTGGCTACAAGGTGTCTGGCTCGATCAATGCAGTATCCGCCAATAGCGATACTGGCAAGAACGGTGGTGGTGGCGGCGTCAGCGGCAACGGCGACGGCGGGTCTGACTCTGCAGCATCTCTTTCCTCCTCTATTATTATGCTTGCTGCAGCGATGATCGGCATGCAGCTTGCCACTCGGTTCCTTTTGTGAAGATTGACTCGTTCGCTCGCTGTTCTGAGACTCTGTGCAACCCATGTAGCCTTGCTTCTGTTGTTAGGTTAGCTTCAATTATACATTCCATCTTCGCGTATACATAATGTGGGTCTACAAGAGCAGTGCGTAACTGCTACAGCGAAACCCCTTTAGATTTATCGCAGCGCGAACAGATACAAAGAATCTGTATGACAGGCCTACACACTGCCGATGCCTGTTCCTGCCCGTGTTGATGTAGTTGTATATATGATCATACTGTAGTTCTCAAAGCCCACCAGCATGTCAATATAGATATCTATCTTGGAACCGTGTTGCGGTCTTGCTAAGTTGGGGAACAACAAACTAGGATTTCCGTGTTCTCTATAGTTTCCTGTTTCCCCCAAATTTACAAAACACTAATTACGCGCACATGCGCATGGCACCAAAACTACCGTCTTTGAGTGAGTGCAAAAAAAACCCAATTGTTGATAGATACGGATGTATCACTTCGGCGCCAAGCATGACCGCGTCCGGCGAACTAACGCCGGAAGAAATTGCAAACTGCGGTGGCAGCCCTCAGTGCGTCTAACTTTGGGAGGGCCCTGAGCTGCGCATCCGTTTTGAAGGACTGCGGACGGCCATCTTCCTGTTTCTGCCCTCTTCCCGTCTCTCTCAGCTCCCTCTCACCCACTACTGCGCGTACTAGCGCAATGTCACTCCTTAAATCATCGTTGTTTCCGCTCCTCGCTCTTGTAGCCTCAACCACTGCTGCATCTCTCACCTGGGACTCATGTACGTCGCTCAGGGTTCCGCAAACCATCCCAGCCTGGTTTTTCACTCGGTAGATTCGTTGCCGTTAGAAAAGACACTGCCCTCACCGGGCAATTGTCTGGTGGCGAACACGTTGTGCGGGTGTTCGCCCAGCAGGCAACCTGGCCCAGCAAAAGATCCCGCAAATCTTCGCCTCGCTCTCGAGTGATGCTCTGCGCGCATTCTCTGCATCGTCGACTGCCGACGTGGGGGATAGACGGGGCCGACCCGCGATAGCTCAAGGTCGGCCGTGGCCACCCCGCTCATTCTTGTCCCTCCCCTGTCGCTGCTCTGCCGGCACGCTTTGCTGAACTCGAACCAATTTCATCTCAGTCTTATCCTATGACAACGAGTTCATCACTCCTGAATTTTGGCTCTCCCGACCATGGGAGCGAGACAACACAACCCTCGACGCTGTCCAATCTATAGTTTCCTGGGCCGATGCTGTGTCCCTTCAGGTGAGTCTCATCCCAGATGAGTACTGTGATCTATTCTTACCATCTTCCGCTGTGCAGGGACCGTGGAGTACGTAGCGATAGCTTGACGTATCCCTCAGGCCCAACTGACCTTCCATAAGGTGTCACGCAGAAGCCAGTGACCGCCGCAGATGGGGACAAGCACACGTATATGTCATACGCTCCATATTGGGTTCGTGAGACATTTCGTCTCTCGCACAAGGTTCTAACGCCGTGTCTACAGTGGCCGGACTGCAGCAATGTCGGCAACAAGACTGAGCTAACTCCAGAACAAAGTGAGCTTTGCCACCCCCCCCCCCGCGAGCATTCAAAGTTAATATTGTTACAGTCGCTACTACGTGCCCGTACAAGGATCGTGATGGTCAATTCGTTCCGGACGTCCGTTCTATAAACGATACTGGTTCCTACGCTGCGCTTTGCGACGCAACCTTCTACACAGCCCTTGCCTGGGTCATCACGAACGACACAAAGTATGCCGAGCGCTCCATCGAATACATCCACACCTGGTGAGTCCCTGTGCCATTGATTCAGAGCGGTTTTGTAACCTCGACGTGCAGGTTCATCGACGAAGATACCTACATGAATCCGTAAGCGGTCCTTTCGCTCCATCAAAATAATTGAAATTGATGTCGGGCTTTCCCATAGGAGCCTCGAGTACACCCAAGTAATCCGCGGCCCGAAATGGACTGCAAGCCATTACGGCGTCCTGGATCTCAAGACAACGGCCAAAATCCTCACCGCTATCCTCCTGTTCCGCGAGACCAAGTACGCAGGTTGGACGAAAGAGTACGACGATGGAATGGTCAAATGGTCAAATGACTTCATTCACTGGCTCGAGACGGATCACTTTGGCAAGGAGGAGAGTGAGACGCCTAACAACCATGGATCTTTCTTCTTTAACGTGTGTAGAGGAAACGCTAACTTCAGTAAGCGGAGGCTGACCGCCCTCCTTTATGCAGACAATGGCCGCATTCCAGCTGATTGCAGGCCATCCTGACGAAGCCAAGAGGTACCTCGGGATTTATTTCGATGGAATCTACCAGAACCAGATCGACGCGCGTGGCGAGCAACCGTTCGAGGTGCTCAGGTCGCGTACTTACCACTATCGCGCGTATGGAGCAGCAGGTATGCAGTTGATCGTCCGCTCTCTTAAAGTGAAACTGACCAGATTCTAGCAACCCTCATCAACTGCAAGCTCGCTGCATACGTCGACTACGATGGCTGGAACCATAAGACCAAGAACGGCACGATCCTCAAGGACGCCGTCGACTGGGCGATGAAGTATGATCCCGCAGACACCAACGAAGTGAAGAGCGCACCGGCTGCCGAGTTGTACTACAGCGTCGCTGCTGTTGCCGCCCACTACGGCGACGCTGACGGCAAGTACGCCGCATTCCTCGCTCGCGTGCACCCCGACTATCCGAAGGCGCCATACTTTGCCTGGAATCAACCGCTTGCGCTGCCTGCAGGTTACAAAGTCTCAGGCTCGATCAAAGCCGTGACTGCCAACAACACTGGCAAGAACAACGGCGGTGGTGGTGGCAATGGTGATGGTGGGTCTGACTCGGCTGCATCCCTCTCCTCCTCTATTATTATGCTCGGTGCGACGATGGTCGGCGTGCAGCTTGCGGCTCGTTTCTTGTCATGAACTCTGTCTGTTGGCTCGTGATTTTGGGACACTTTGCCATCCTATGTAGCCTTGCTTTTGTTGTTAGGTTATCTCTAATTATACCTTGCACTTTTGTCTAAAAACCTGGGTCTCTGGGAGTAGAGTGTAGCTGATGCAGATGGCGTGAATTCATTTCGCTACCATCTGCGCGGTGCTCCTCTATTCTGCCATTGCTTGTCCTTGCTCGATCCGGTGCGCTCGGGTTTGTGAGGTGTTTTTCCGGCTCGCACGTCTGCCCAGCGACGTTCCATTGTCAGAGCTCGTGGTCGGACCTTTGACATGGCTTCGCGGACGTGGGCTACCATCTCCGACATTGGCATCCGATATAACAAGGCTGTCGGTGTGAAGATGTAACACCAGTCTATGGGGTGCCGCATGTCAGCGTTGAAATTTGCTGTGGAAGAGAGAAACACGACGAACCTTTGAGGTGTAGCTCCTCTGGGTTGACTGCACTATCGGCAACACGAAGTTCGCGAGTCTCGCCTTCAACGCGAGCATCTCGGCTGACGACGAGAGCGACAGCCGTCCTCAGGCGTTGCCGAATACGATTGCGGATGTAATTGGAACGCACAGCCAGCTTGCTGAACATCATAGACATGCTGACACGGACCAGAGGGTCGCCTTCTCGGCCAGGAGACCCGCGTCGGTGTGTCACTCCATAGTCGTCGCTCCTCGGAAAAGGTCTTTCCGCCTCTGGCGCAGACAAGAGGCCGTTTGGAATGATGCGCAGGGAAAAGGCTGGTCCTTTAAAGTCGGGCATGGAGCGCGCCAGTGAGCCAGGATGAGCATCGTGCACGCCGGGGTGTCTGGGGTCAACGAAGCTCTTGTGCTGCCCATTTGACATGTAGAGGATATTGGCGGCGGAGCCAGGCATACTTCTACGGAACTGCGTGCGAGATGGTGACTTGCGTGAGGTCGTGATTGTGTTTACGAGGTTCAACTTGGCAGCACCTTAACGCTCTTTACGGGTCCCTGTGCCTTCGGGAGCGCTGCAAGAAGTGGCTTAGGGCGTGGGGCACGAGTACTAAACGCGCGAAATGTAGTATGTGCCCAGGTGAGGGCATGCGCATGTGATCGGTGCATTAGGCGCGAGAATTTGAGGATGAAGTTGCGCGACGGTTGCGCCCGGCGTTCGGCTGCTTTACGGTTCTTGTGCACCCATTCCGAAGTCTAGTGTATCACCAATTATGCGGACATCAGCACTATTTGTGTGTCAATATTCCAAAAGATTAGCGAGGAAGTGGGATAGTTATTGACGGCGGTCCCCGACCATCCGGGGTCAAATGCAGCGTCGGGCGTCTGTTGCCGGCCTCATCATCATCTCATCCCCTTCTCTCCTTCCAGGCTTTACACTTCACTATGAGCAAGAAATTCGACGCCGAGAACGCGCAGAACGCCGTTGAGGTGTGTTCTCAGTCGCATTTACCACCAATAACTGACCATGCGTTCAGAT
>Ga0247815_10000122_pt1 | contig 58782 bp, 95 predicted proteins | sample UWRJL194509B1_FD_181014 | JGI IMG/M metagenome (GOLD analysis project Ga0247815, IMG submission 181014) | Plant litter microbial communities from Arlington Agricultural Research Station in Wisconsin, United States - UWRJ-L194-509B-1 | ecosystem: Environmental > Terrestrial > Plant litter >... | reverse complement strand
AACTATTGGTCGTCTCATCTATTCTTTTGGCATTCAATGCCTGTAGCACTAAAACCTGTTGTTTAATGAAGTCTTTTGCCCTATCTGTATTTATGCCTATTGCATTACCGTACCCGTCAAACTGATCAATTGCACTTGGGATAACTTCAGCCACCTGCTTGATAGCGTCCTTCATTTCCTTTTGCTCATCCTTAGCCAGCTTCGTGAAGCCGCCTAAATCGCTAGCTTTTCTGAATAATTGATCGTACCTATCTATTAACGGCAAAATATTATTCTGAAGAGACCTAACTTGCAGGCCAGTATCATAAAACTCCTTATTTGCGTCCCTTAATGAATCATAATTAAGAACAAAGTTTATCTTTTGACCTACAAGCTCCTTTATGTTAGCTATCCTAGTAGCAAACTGCGCCATTTTATCTGCCGTTGTTATAGCTACCTCGCCAATAGAGGCAAGCTTCTGCGTAACTAAATTGCCAACAGCAGTTTGAAAGTCGCCTGTTTTTTTAATCTCAGCCCTTAATTGAACCTGAGATATTTGAAGGTTGTCGAGTATAAGTAAAGACCTCCTTCCTAGTCCATTTACAAAACTATCAGCAAGATAAGTAACGTCTTGCCCCGTTTGCCTTGATATTTTCCCCGCAAGCTCTAACCCTTTAGCGAGCAATCCGGGGGCTATTTGGAAATTTCTGGCCCTAAGAGCAGCAGACATCAATTCAATGTCAGACGTAGCCCCTCTTGTAGCGTCCCTTAGTATCTGTAACGTATTTCCTTCGTCCAGCCTAGAGAAGGCATCCCTAATACCCTCTCCCCTTGCAGCAAGTTCTCTTGAGTCTTTTATGAATGATAAAATGACCTGTCCACTAAAGGCCGCGGCAATAGCACCGCCTATTCCTTTCAGGGTAGTAAGAAATTTGCTAGAGTTGCCGTCTACTTCTTTTATTTTATTGCCGAGATCGTCAAACCCCTTTTTCCCAGCGTTAGATAGCCTATTTAACTGGTTTTCTGTTTCCTGTATTTTTTGATTTAATGCGACAAAAGATTGTGGGGCCCTAGCGTAGTTTAACTGGTCCTGGAAGTACTTAAGCCTGCTAGTAAGCACTTCTTGCTGGCCTATGGTAGCCTTTATCCTATTTCCTATTTCATCGTATCCTCGCTTACCTATATTATTAAGCTTTTGTATTTCGCTCTGAGTTTCTGAGATCTTCTTGTTGTACTGCGCTATTATTGCAGGGTCTGTAGCGGCAGCAGACACCCTTTGATAAGATTGTAGCTGAATCTCTAAGCTCCTAATCGACTTAGCGCCATTTGATGCAAAAGCGCTAATGCCTGTAGCTGCTTTTTCAGACTCTGCGGCTATTGCTTTTAACGGGGCAGAACTTTGCTCTAGAGACGCATTTAGCTGCTTAAGGTTAACGCTGTTTATCGCGGCAATGTTCTGACTTACATTAGTGGACAGCTTACTTACTGATGTCCCTGTCTGATCAGCAACAGTAGCTGCAGATTGCATGTTTCTAACAAACCCTGCTATATCCGCCTGTAATGATACGCTTAACTGACCGTCTGCCATGATTTCTTTTGTTGTGCCAGCCTATCCATCATTTGAGCTATTTTAGCCTTACTTTGGACAGCCTGGGCTCGGTATGTATTTTTTTCATCAACGCTCAGTATAGGCCAAGCATTGGTAATATCGAACTTTGCTTTTTTATCTAAATGTGGGGCCACAATAAACCCAGTCATCCTTCTTGCGATAGACTCCATTTTTTCAGCACCCCTGACGAATCCCCGGCATTTAGCGTCAAATTGTGAAACCGTGTATTCTTCCAGCTCATGAGGCATCAACCCCATTTCACCAAAAGCTAAACATAGTATCTCCTCTTTGGTCGCCTTATTTGCGGCTATTTCTTCGGGGCTTTTTTTTTGACACTTTCGCCTTCTTCTTTACTCTTCACTATTGGCTGTATGCTTTCGTTGAAAGCACCCCACATCCTGGTGACCTGAGTATTGAAGTCTGGCTCTAGTGCCAGCCCGTCGTACATTAAGTCGTATACCTCTTCAAACGGCATGACTGGCTGTCTACTCCTGATAGAATTTCCAATAAGCCCTGCATACAGAACAATACAAGTGGCAGCCATTCCAGCCGCCACCCCTTCTGCTAATGGGTTCTTGTTAACCTCTTCTTCGTATACGAGCATGGCCTGTACCCCAAATTTCAACGGGTATTCTTTGCCTTTAATGGTAACTTTTGCTACTCCGTTCATACTATACGGTTGGAGGTGATAAGAATAATTCGCCTATTCCGGTTAGGGTAATATCAAAAGTAATCGCCTCTTGGTTTGGCTGGCCTTCTGATTGAGACGAGTTATATACTAACCCTTCACGGTAATATAGAGTAGAAGCGGTATTGGTGATACGCGCAAAAAACGCTGTACCCGATTTCCAAAGCTCCATTAACTCGTTAAAGTTCGCATAATCAGCTTCCGGCGCTTGAGCTGCTGAGATAGCCTGTCCGTTGCCGGTGATGTTCCACGACTTCACACCTGACTGGGAAGTTTTAAAGCCTCCAGAGCATTTATTAGTCGTTTCCTGATCGGCAGCAGTAGCATCCACGCCATTACTGACTAAACACACTACGGGTCTGAAATTAGCGTCTACACCCCTCACTGCGGTAGGAGTAGTTGTTCGGGTTTCAGTGTCTATCTCAATAATAAACTCTGTACCTAAAATTGGGTCAAATACTGGCATGGCTTTAATTTAAAGTTGTTTACCAAAGATAGGTAAATAGCTTTGTAACAACAATAGTACAAAATGAGAAATGTATATCGCTTATATTTGGGTATGGAAAAGGAAATTAAATTATGGGCGTTCTATTATAACCCTATGCATTATGAGTCAGCATCTTACATCGTTTCTTACCACAGAACTAAAAAAGGGGCTACCGAAGCTATGAACGCTCATAAAGCAAAAGAAAAAAAAGAATTTGATAGGATTTATGACGACAAGAAAGGCTGGAAACCTAAATTTGGGGCGTATGAATCTTGGTATGTACAAAAATTTACACTTAAAATAGATGATTAGCCTATGATCCGAACCGAAAACGCATGCTTAGGCAAGATATCCTATGATACAGCAGAACAGGCAAATTCATCTGTAGCCAATATCAACAAGGGGTGTAAAAAGAAACGGATGGTTAGTTATAAGTGCCCGCATTGCACTAAATTTCACAATGGTCACCAAAACAAAGGCAAAACAATGAAACACGACCAGAAGATGAAGCCGATTAATTACGTGCATATTCCTGGAATACATAAATTAGAAGAAGAATAGATATGAAAACCCCAACAACACCATTTAGCATACAAGCTCAAGAGAAAATAAAGATTAACAGAAAATTCCTACTTTCTAAAGGCTGGGTCTTAGAAGAAGAAAAACCTTTATATGAAACTTTTAAACATATAAAGAATTCAAGTTTAGTTTGCTCAATAGGCTTGTACGGATCCTTTAGCATTTCAGAATTGCACTGGATAAACGAAACCCCGGAGCGTTCATTTTTTACTTTAAATCCAGAATTAACTGAAGATGATTATTTTACAATTATTAGACTATTGAATATTTCTATATGACACAAAAAGAACAAATCAGCTCCCTAGAACAACGCGTTCAGGTTTTAGAGCAAAAGATAAGCAAATTGGTAAGGACTGAACGAAATGAACAGTCGTCAAGCGATGCTAAGCCTTTACCGAATAGGAGGCAAGAAAGACTGGCAAAGTTGAGTGAGGAAGGAGGTGAACAACAATGACATTACTAGGTTGCGTGAATTATATAGTTCAATTTTTATTCATAAGGGTTTATGCTTCTTATGATGCTAATGGCGAAACAGATAGAAAAAAATGGACAATTAAAGGTTATGGTATATTATATTTTGTGCTTCCTTTTACGGGTTGGTTTAATTCTTATATTGTATTGGGTAAGAAAATCAATTATTCGAAGTTGATTTATAAAGTATAGTCTGCTGTTTCTCAACCCACTTCATCCGAAGCCAAATAATCTTTTTGCGCTTCCAATCACAACACCGCTCGGGCATTGGATATAAAACCTCTGCCTGAGCTTCTAAATCACTGCGCAACATAGCAAAGAAATGTCATTTGATGCACCCATACTCGGTTAGTTTCAGTGTCATATGGGATGTTACGCCCCGATTCATAGCTACATTTCCAAAGTTTGAATGCCGGATCTAATTGTAGAGCGTTCGTATTTGCCGTTGGGAATATCTTAGCCTTAATCAAGTCCCCTATCAATTCAGCCAGCTCAGAACCGCCCGTTCCAGATGGAAATTGAGTAGTTACTTGTACCTGTATGGACGATTGGTCATTTCTAACGCACTTCAAAACCGGATCAAAGTTACTCGTCTGGTTTAGCAAGATGACATAAGCCTTTACCGTTTGATTGTTGAAAATCAATACTGCAGGCTTAGCAGCGGCCGGAATATATTCCTCGTATACCGGAATAGTTACGTTTTGGTATTTCAGGTCAGTGTTAATGACTTGGTAGAAGGCTTTGCGGATTGGCAATGTTGTGCTTTTCATCAGAATGATATGTTTTTAACGGCCTCAGCCATTTCTTTTTTGAATTGGACGCTGTATTTAAAAAATGCAGGAAGTAAAAATGGTTTTGCGAGTATCTTGCCCTTGCCATTCACGAAAAATTTGCGCGCGGTAGCCTGAAACTCTGGAGGGAGCGTGTTTACATAGTATGCTGCTGATTGACCAGTCCCAAATTCCACAAATGCCACAATGTTGCCTGCAGATTTATCAACGTATACGGTTCCTTTAAGCCCCTTACTTGGCACATCAAGTGCATATCCTATTGCCTGGTTTATTGGAGTCCACGCCCTACCTCTTGCTATATCTTCCTGAGATTCATTACCGTACTCTGTGGCTATAGGGTCACCTGATGCCGGAGCGTCGCGTATTGCTTGCAACTCAAGTTCTCCAAGGTTATATTCAACCAAGCCCCGCGCCTCCTTAGCAAAATCCTCAGTAACCTTTTTAAGTGCAGCAGACATGTCCCCGAAATTCCTAAATACTTTTGCCATTGTACCTAACTTGTTACATTCAAATATAAGGATTAGTAGTTACATTTGTATCGTAGCAATTCAGCTATATAAAAAACTATCAAAATGGGATTAGATATTTCACACAATGCTTGGCACGGGGCTTATAGCGCATTCATGAGGTGGAGAATGAAAATTGCAGAAGTCTCAGGATTACCTGATTTAAATAAAATGGAAGGTTTTACTGATGATAAAAACGCTATAAAGTTTGATACAAAACATCCATTAACACCTTTGCTTTATCATTCTGATTGCGATGGCTATATTAATAGGTCAAAATTACCTGGTATTATTGATGCTTTAACTAAAATATTGCCTTTTCTAGAAAAAGAAGATGGCGGCGGGCATATCGGTAATTACGCAGAGAAAACTCAAACATTTATTGATGGTTGCAAGTTGGCATTAGAGAAAAAACAAAGATTAGAATTTCATTAATTCTGCCTGTTTCCTGATAGTTCAGTCGGGATTATTAGCCCACCCGATTAAGTTCAGGTGGGCTTTTTTATTACCTCTCCGGCAAAGCTTCAGCCCTACCAATAATAACCAGCCATTCCTTCGCTACGAAATCCACCTCAGCGGTAATAACTGTAAAATATTGCCCTCTCCATTTAATACGCATATCAGGCGTTATAAACTTATCTTGCCTATAGCGCACTGTAAACGTTACTGCCGGTGTTAGTATATCCTGTAAAGCCTGCAATGTCCTACCTGCCCTAATCTGATCTGTCATAGCTGAAGTAGCCCAATATAGGACGTCTAAGGGGTAAGTGCCACCGCTGCCATCTTCGACAAGTGACTGCTTATATATCTCAATACTTTGGTTTAAATCGCCAGACGTGATTAGCTTTTTTTTCATATCACCAAATTCCTAGAGTACCGACTTGCCATGTTTAAGGCGGTCTGACTAACCATTGACCCCTCTGGCTGTCCACGTAACTTATACATGTGGTCAATTTGTGCTAACAAAGCTAATTTAAGCGTCTGAGGTAATACTTCATAGCCAGTTTGATAGATGCACTTGTACAACGGTTCGTCTCCTACACGGCCAAATGGCGTGTATTCAGCATAACCTCCAGATATAGAGTAAAACCATTGCCCTTCAGAATTACCGTTCCAATTCACCCATACAGATTTAGCTTGGTAACCGTCTGTAGCATATTCTACATCTGCTCCTTCGCTATCTTTCACGCTGACAATAGTAATAGTAGGGCTTAACGGTAATTCTTGCTTACGGCCGTTCCATTGAAACTCTAATTCCATCGGCACAAGTCCTATGTTCAATTCATCCTGCATAATCTGCCTTGCTGCACCCGCAGTAAGTTCCAGGAAACTATCCTCAGCAACATAGTCAGCGTCAATGCGTAGGAAAGCTTTTATCTCTTGTAAGGTTACTGGTTCCATGTTAGTTTTATTTATGCTGTTACGTATGAAGCGGCCGCACCTAATGTACCGTTGTGGCCTTTACCGCTAATGTCCGTAATATTTCCGTTAAAATTATAAGCTGCCAATATGTTTGTAAAATCAGTTGGCGTAACAGTTGCTATGTCTGCTAGTATCTGACTAGGTGTTAATGCGATGTCAAAGATTCTTAAATCATCTACATTCACCTGTCCATATGTAGTAACCGCCTTGCCTACATATGAATCAGAAGTACCTGTAAAATCCCCAGGCAAGGTAACAGAACCTACGTTTACACCATCTTGATATAGTACAACAAACAACCCTTCCTTTACAACATGGTACGTATGCCATTTTTGGTCTATAATAGCAATGTTAGATGTAATCGTGGTACCAAGAAAATTGGCGACTATTTTATTACCGACTGACGACCCTAAGAAAAACACTTTTAAAGCTGCATTTGTGTTTCCTTGGGAAAAAAACCAATCATTAACACCCTCTCTAGTTCTTCTACCCTTCAAACTTACCGTCCAATTTGTTCTGCCTCCTAATGCAATCGTTGTTGAGGCTGGGATTGTAGCAAATCCAGTAGCACTGGCCGCTGTTAATACGTAGGAGCCAGTAGGTGCAGCTTCGGGGATGTTCATGATAGATTTGACTAGCCCAACCCCTATCTGTCTGTATCCATCAGGGTCACTTGGATGTATGCCGTCTCCGCTTAAGTTACTCGCGTTAAAAATCGACGACCCTTCTAGTATTTTGGCATATGGTCTGCCTACTACCGCATTCCTAATGGCTATTCTATACATTTCTAATGTACTCCCAAGACCGTTTGCTGCTTCATTAGTTCTAGCAAAAGCCGTAATACATGTAATTTTAAGTGATGGCATTGCTGCGATCAATTGATCTAAAAATGTATTATATAGAGTTTGAAAGTCTGCGGCATTAATTACATTGTGGCCATAATCGTTTGTACTTAATTGAATTATAAGACTTGTTTCGCCTAAGCAGTTACTATAATAGGTGATTAAATTGTTAATTACTGCTGTCATTTTTGGTTGTGTCCCTACCAAATCAAATAACTCTAAACTTCCATACCCGTATGAAGCTATTGTTTTGGTAAAAGTGGCACTTGTTCTGATATACCCTATACTCCCTGACGTAAAGGGATGCACCGATGTTTGGCTAACACTTATGCTGTCACCTAAATAACCGACTCTATCTGTGCCATTTTTAGGAGTTATAAATTGAATAACAGCCCCGTCCGTAGCTTGTATTTTGGTTAAGAAGTTGCCTTGTATAACACCAGCGTTAATGACCCTGGTGCCACTTAGTATAATAACTGTTTTATTACCCACCGGTAGCGTTATTGATTTTACAACCTCAGTATTCAAAGTATCTGAGGCGTAAGACACATATTGATTAAATACCCCATCTATATACACGGTAAATTCTATCTGTGTTGCCGTAGCGTTGCCACCACCAGTTACATTTAAAGCGGTAGATGTAGTTTTAAAAGCAATTTGTGCAAATGCAGCAGGGTAAGAAAATAATCCGCTTGTATAGTTGAATGGGTTATAAGACCATTTTTTACTGTCGATGTTTAATATCGCGGATGGTGTCTCTCTTTGAGTTTGCACCCCCAAATTACCAATCATCATAACGAAAGATCCCCTATCAATAGCCACTCATTTAATGCCTGTTTCTGTAATGCAGCGACCGCTCCAGGCCCACGAGTGGTAAATTTATTATCTATCTGAACCAAAGTAACTCCCGCAGCAGGCGATATTAATACGCCACCAGCCCCTCTTTGAATAATTTGAATAGTATCTTCAACCGCAAAGGCAGCCGTAGTATTTAATGGTATAGTCCACGTAGCGGATGTCCCTGAAGTACTTCTAAGCCCCTTAGATTTGACATCTGCAAGTATAAACGTATAGTTACCATTAATATCTTTAAAAGCAGTAGGCGTTAAAGCTGCTATTGCCGCATCGGTATTCGTTTTATTGGTGTTGTACGTAGCGGTATCCACCTTAGCCGCAATAGCCGTATTGTAAGCCGAAACGAATGTGTCATATACCGATTGTGCTACTTTACTTGCGACCGCATTGTTATTTGACGTTACATAGGCATTATAAGCCGTTTGCAGGTTGTTGAAATCAGTTTGACTTGCTTTACCTGCTAATGCACTGATAATCGCCGTCAAGTCCTGATCTCCGGTATTTACGCCAGAAATGTCACTAATGCCTAACTTCAGTAAAATGCTTTCCCTCGTTTCAGAACCGCCACCGCCTCCACTAGAAGCATCAATCAAGGCTTGTACCTGTGCTGCATTTAGCTTTGTACTCATGGTAGATATCAGCTCTGCTATTGACAGTGCTGAATTATCCCCCTGTACGCCTATTGTATTGATGATTGCTACCATTTGAGCAACAGTCATGCCGTTAGTTACTGGTGTATTCGCCATTATGTAAAGTTTACTATTTTTGTGAAATCCAATGTTAAAGCAAAATCAACCAAACCACCAGGGAATTGATCGGTCTCTGAGTCATTAAGCAGCCGGATAAACCTGATTTGAAAGCCTGACATGTTACTTGGTTTTGATCTTTGTTTTGTCCTCTTTGGTATCTGGCTTGATTTTCTCTTCTTTCTCCTTCACCTCCTCCGCCAGACCATGACCTACAAAGTAATCCACATCAGCCTGTGATTTGACTTCAAATTCGTCTTTAGGATCTAATATTTGGCCTGTCATAGCGTTTAAAAATCTAGTTTTTGCGATTAATTTCATGATCGTAATATGTTTGTTACAATCAAATATAGCTAATAAAAAAACACCCGCCAAATTAATGACGAGTGTCTATTTTCTTGTATACTCGTATGTAGTGAAATTAGTTCTAGAACCATTAAGCTGCTTCCTTGTATATCTTAAGTTTAGACCCATTTCTTCGCACATTTGCTTGCATGAACCCCACGTTTTGTCAGTAAGAATACAGCGAACAGGTTTTACATTGCCACTTGACAATTTATTGATATCTATCATTCGCGATCTCATACTAGGGTCTTCATTAAATTTTCTTCTTTGTGTCTCTGCCATTTTTTCTATTGAACTTTTTTTCATTGTAAGCGTGCCCGTTTTTGCTTTTGTATTTCTTATTTTATCTATCACCTCTTTAGGTCTCGGCACGCCTTTAATCTTTTCCGACCTATCTCTGCACATTTTTAAAAACCTTTCTCTAAAATCAGCATCATACTTATGTTTATTCTTCATTGTTTTTGCCATTTTATTTAAAGCTTCTGGGCTAAGGACTGAATTTTTACCTCCAGTTTTAAGATTTAGCCCCTTTACTCTACTAATAGCTTTTAGTTCTTTTATGTAAAACTCCTCTAGGTCGTTTAATTCACATTGGTCACATTCTGTTATTATTTCGAACTTATGGTTTTCCCACCCGTACTTAACTATTGATCTATGTATTTTTATTTGATTTTTATTCCTTAACAACCTGTAATCATGTTTCCTTTTTTCAATGTCTTTACTTTGACCTACGTAAATTTTACCCTCTGGATTTGTTATTTTATATATTCCTATCATAGACACAAATATACGCAAAAGTGCCCTGAATAACTAAATACCCAGGGCACTTCTTATAGAATTTTTTAATGCTTACGGTTTAGTTAGCGAGGCTATAGCCACACTAAACGTGCCTTTCACGAAGGCATTCAACCAGTTAGTTTTAATGTACAATACTGCTCGCATCTCAGCTAGAATAGTCACTAAGTTACGGGTAAAGTCGTCATTAACATAACCTACTTGAATGTTCACATCCTCACGGATAGCAAGTGATGCTTTTTTGAAGTCACCTACCAAGAACGTTCCTGCAGTAACACCATTGTTAGCTACAACACGCAAGCCAGCGATATTCATACCGTCAACAGTTGAGAATGGAGGCATTAAATAACGTCCCTCGCCATCTTTAACTAATTGCATAGCGTAGTAATCAGCAGGGTTTAAAACAACCGTATCAGCTGTAAAGTTAGCAGCAGCAATTTGAGCTACAGCAGCCATAATTACGTCAAACCTGTTTGGAGTAGGCACCAACAATGCAAGCGTAGAAATAGCCGCAAATGTAGGCACTACAGGTAAAATACCTCTAAGGTTTGGTGATACACCGTCACCAGATAAGATTTGCTCGTCCAGTTTCAAGTCAACCAATTCACGAAGTTCAGTATTAATCTCAGCTTGCAAGAATTTAATATCTGCCAATGCTTCTTTAGATACTTTAATCCAAACTGCAATTTTTTCAACTTTCGCAGTACGCTCTACAATGTCGAAATCTGTTTGAGGTTTAACCGCACCCTCAGCAACAGTCCCGGCAACACCCGGATCTGGATTTGCCATCTCAGCCCAAGCAATATACATGTTATCAGTGGTCAACACACGAACCAATTCACGCATGAATGGCTGACGACGTTGTACACGTGCAAACTGGCTATCAAAGCTTGTCAATCCTACCGTACCGCCTGTGTAGTTGGTAGCAATAGTCATCGTTGCCGCGGCCTTCATGGTAATGTTTACTTTACCTTCCCCTGTCTCTTTCAGCTTCAATAAGCCGTCTTTTTGTGCGCCTAATTGCTCTTTCAGTTCTGTTTCAAACGATTTAACAGTTGTAGCATCACCGTCTTTCAAGCCTTTAACCACTTTAGCTAGGCTGTCGTGTTGCTTCTGCATTTCTTCAAAGATGAAGTCTAATGCTTTTTCCTGACCATCAAAGTCTTTTACTTTCATGGATTTCATTGCTTCCTCAGCAATTCCTTTTATCAGCGATTTAGCCTCGTCAGAGCCTACCTCAGCTTTAAGGAATGATTTAATGTTATCCGCAACATACCTTTGTGCGGTATCGGTGGCTAAGTCCTTAATGTTCTTTTCTGCCAATTCAATTTCTTCTTTTGTCATGATTTTGTGATAAATGATAAATAAGGTGATTTGCTATCCGTCGGCTCATCATCATTTGAAGTGGCAGAATCCGGCTTCAAAAGGTTATAGAGTGATTTAATTCTTTCTTCCAAACGTTTAAATGTTTCGTCTGTGTATTTTCCGTTTTTTAAACCTCTTTCAAGGGTATTAAGGTCGTCAATCATATCGGCAGCAGACTTTACACCTGTAATAGGAGTGTTCCCGTTAGCCCCCCAAAATTGGAGAGAACTACCCTCGTAAAGCCTGGATTCCTGAATGTAATTAGCATCAGATTTTTGCTGCTCTTTGATGATCTGGAATCCGTGTGAGTGTTCGGTAATGATACCGTCTTCTACCATTAACAAGAAGTCCCTACCATCAGCATGACGGCCGGCTTTAGATTCGTATCCTAAGCCTACCTCATCCTCATACAAATCAGTCAGCAACCCAATTGCTTTATCCCGCTTGTGGTCTAACAAATGCTTAATACGTGGATTTCTGGATTTTGGCCCGTTTTCCTGTATGGATTTAGAAAATGCCCCCCTAACTATAATATCCCCATCTGAATCTTTAGATCCAAAATGCGCGAAATATCCAGTAACAATACCTTGCTTGGTATCTACGTCCTTAAACCCTTGTGCAATCCCTTTTATGAGCATTTGTAAATATTTTGTTACAATAGCAAATATACATAATAATCCGAAATAGCAAATAAATAATTAACTAGCTCCAGAAAGCTTGCCATTAACAATTCTACCACGTTTGACATATTGCTGATATCTTGCCTCACCCATTAAACTTTGAGTGCATCGGCAAGAAATTCTGTTAGACGGTGTTAAATTTACATCTCCCGGCCTGTCGCATAGATCACCTCTAAGAGAATATTTATCTCCCATCGGTATGATAGTGTCATTCGTTTCTAAATGCGTTTCGCGTTCGCCTTTAATCCTGCCTAACCAAACTTTATACCCTTCACCATTTCCCTGCTGTTCAATCCAAGATTTAGCGGCTATTTCTTTGCCTAGGTTCGCAATTGTGCTGGTTTCTGTTCTCGATATAGTCAGTCCTCTACCTTTGTTGATGTCAAATATTTCTCTGTTGAATATCCTTATGCGGCCTAATCGGTCTAACCCTATCTCGTAACCATTGGTCAAAGCGCGTCTGACATTCTCTATAGTTGTTTGATTGAGTAAGTCTTCAATGCCGGTTATGTATTCTATTGCTGCGCGCCTAAGTTTACCGCTCCACACTGACTTTAGGAAATCGATTGCACTCGCTTTAGTTGCGCCTCCGTCTAAACTTCGTTGCCTGTAGTATTCTAGTCTAGCCATACTCATGCCGAATTGCTCATACAATTGAGGATACATATTACGCCATACAGAGCGATCTATAAGCATTTCAACAGGAACGTTCTCAACTCCGTTGTTTTCAACCCACGCTATCACATTTTCAACTTGTTTGTTTAACGCTCTCCGAACAATAGGCAACATCTGTTTCTCAGCGTTCTTGTGGAACCTGGCAAACTCTAGCCGTTCTTGCTTGAATTCATTCAGCATCTTCTTCTGTTGAAATATTGTTAATGTTTAACGTTTCGTCTAAATCGGCACTATCATTCATCAGCAGAAAAGCGTCTTCAAACCCGCGCTTGTATGCTTTCATGATTAACGACACGTCAGCAATAAGGGTATATTCAAGTTTTGCCATATCTACAGTTTTTGAGGTGCGTCGGGATCGTTAGCATTGGGCGTGTCGGCAAATTCGTCATTGATCAAATCTTCGAATTTCATTAAACCTGAAGCTATCAAATAATTCTTACCTAATCCGTCACGCATTTCATCAAACCCGAATATTGCCCTGCGCTCATCTTCATCTAACGTAGGCTGTCCGTATATTTCACGCATCAGTTTTAAATCCGGTGCAAGTTCTGTAAACTCCGTTAAATCGTGACAAGCAATAATATCAGGCCACCATTGAAATACCCTTTGAGTTAACTTCTGATCAAATTTGCGAAGGATAGAAACTATGGTATTTGTCACTAGCGACTTGTACCCGGCAATGATTGAATTTTCACTTACAGATGATGCGGCAGGGGATAAAACGAATGGTACGCCGCAAATAGTATATATATTCTTCCAATGTGAATCTTCGGCATTTATAGCATCGGTTTCCACCATCGTGTCGCCAAATGTCTCGGCTTTAACGTAGCCGTTAGTGAAATGTAGTTTTTTATAATTCTCTATACCAGCGTAGTCAGATTTAATGGTTGATTTTAACGCATCCATTTGTGTTGCCGTCATCTTCTCTGTCACTTCACCATCAGTACCAACAAGTATGTCAGAACTGAACATCGTGCCCCGCCCTCCGTTCTTAAATGCAGCCCCTTGCATGGCGTTATTAGCATTGTTCAGTGAAATATCCATAGAAGCAATTTGATCAACCCCTAGGCCTTTTAATTCGCCTATATTAGGATTCCAGTGCTTTAGGTGTAATACTCGGTCTTTTGGTATTTCTATCTGAGTGCCGTTAAGCCCTGAATAGATATATTTAGCAATGCCATCAAAGGCTAGATTAGACTGAACAACTTCTAACCTGTCGCGCCTTAATGAATGTACGGCAATAGGCTGCTTATTCCTGGAAGATTCATCGCCTAACGACTCGAAATACAGAAATCCATCTCCATAACCATAGTTGAACCAGAAATCTTCCATCATTTCAATACCTGACTGGTACTCATTTGGAGAATCAAATAACGCATTTAAGGGGTGATTTTCTTGCTCATCTAATGATTGAGCCTTTATTCTTTGCCTGTCTTCGTTAGATATCGCCTTAGAATAATACTTTCTTAGCTTCTGTTCACCACCTTTTTTACGTTTAGAAAACATAATAGGTGCTTCAGTTAGCTTATTAACAAGAATGTTTTGTGCTGAGTAGAATATCTTATTGTTATAGGCCGACATGCCATTGAGTGACCATCTGAACGTGTTGCCAAATACTAACGGTAGTGCCGCGCCTAAATTGGGATAGGCCTTACTAATGGTATCAACTGATTTGCCGAACATTACTTTCAGCCCTTCCTTTATCTGCATACTACAAATGTAACATTATCGCTATGTATTTGCAATATATGAATTTAGCTTGATTGCATTACTGTTCTTTCTTTTTTGGGAGCTTTAATTATTGGCCATGCTACATATCTGATTGGATCTATATAGTGATTCCACAAATCTACAGGCACACCCGCTTTCTTGTCTGACCACACGTAATTGTTCAGCTCTTTGATTATCGGGATGCTTTCATTACCCGGGTCTACTATTATCTCGTAGCCTTGCATGTCTTTTATCGAGGCAGTTACGGACCCTGGGCCTTTAATTGCGCCCTTTATTTTAAGTTCACGCTTGCTTAACTCAGATATCAACCTTGGCTCTGCACTATCGCCTATGATCTCGCTGTTTAACCCGCAATGGAATAGGTTGGCCAAATAAATATCATTGGTAGACATGCCGGCTTTACCAAAGCAGCCCTTAACGTATATTTTCTTGTGCTTAATGCTAACAGCGACCTTAACAAGTGTCGTAGGATCAGCCGAGTAGCCGTAGTCTTGGCCAAATGCATAAGGTAAACTGTCATCAAACGCGCCAATAGACCAATTGTCAAATACTACCCCTTCAGCATTTTCTAGCCATCCGCCTGCAATTACGTGAATATAGTAATTAGCCTTTTTAATGATCTTCTTGTCCAGATATTCGCGTTTATCCTTATCAGTAGCCATATACAGCTCATAGGCTATGCGTTTGTCTTCAAAGTCAAGGTAAATAGAATCGGGTATAAATTCGCGCTTTAAATCCCTGTAATCTGTATGTATGTATAAAACATTATCTTTAATCCCATTAAAACCTTCTTGCACACCCCTATCCTCAAACAATTCTTCATATATCCAGTGGGTTTTTACGGCAGGGTTAAGTATGAGTATGGATAGATTACGCACATCTAACGCCCTAATTGACTTTTTAATCTTATCCCATTGATCAAATGAAGGCAATTCTTCAGCTTCTTCAACTATGAATACTGAGAACCCTTTTAATGATTTCAGGTTAGCAGTTTGATTACCCGATCCGGTTTTGATACCTTTAAACACAATCTTACTGGCATTAAAATTACCTACAATACGATCCCGAGTAACCGTAAAATCTTCATGAACACCAAGAATATCTATTTTTTCTGAAAACTCAGGAATGATTGAATCAGAAGCGGAAACCAGTGTGTAACGGGTGTATAATATCCTATGCACAAAGTCTTTAGCCGCTATGCACGACCATGTGCCTACTGCGAATGACTTCTGGCTATACCTGCCCCCAGTACAAACAACAGTATCGACCTTAGCTAACTCATCGGTATCTAAACAAGAAAGCCACTTAAAAAGTGGCGCGTATTTCTTGGATAATATCAGTTCGTCCATTTACTCGAATTTGATAGTCGTTTTAGGTGACATGGTGCCGTCAGTAGATGAGTGGTCAATTTCCTGTTTATCTCTCCACTGTTTAGATTGCCTGTTTTTAAGCCAAAATATAGCTGCAGTTGTGTCAGGCGCGTAATGTTTTATAAGGTCAGTTTTTATGATTTGACCCTCATACATTTTAATATCGACTTCTGGATGTTCATAGCCGGTAGCTCTTTTAAAAAGCTTATGCGCTACTTCGCTGTCTGCTTGTTTCTTACCCCTTTTTATGGAATCGGAAAATTCTTCGTGAACTTTCTTCCATTCTTGAACTGTATCAACGTTTATTTCGAAAAAATCAGCTAATTCCTGGTCTGTAGCACCTAACAAACATAACTTATAAGCCTGCTTAGGATATTTATCGCTGTATTTTGTTGGTCGTCCTAAATCCATAATATCAAATATACGACATTAACGCTTGAATACAATATTAGTTTGCTTTTTACAGAAGTCCGCTATTTCGGTTAAGCATAAGTGATCGAACAGCATGCCTTCATTAGGATAGAAACAATACTTCCTCCATCTGCCAAAGAATGATATCGTACCTAATTTTAATTCGCCTGAATTTACAGTGTAAACATTTGTCTTGCCTGATGATGATGTGCCTGTTTGAGTTATATCTAACATACGACTATTTTTTAAACCTATCACTAAATATTGTGCCGCCTACCGTATCCTGGCAATTTGTATACCAAGTAAACCAAGCTGATACCCAACAAAGCTCTATTGCTTCACGTTGGTACTTATACTGACTGGCCAAATGCGGTTTTAGTTTTGAATGTCTGCGGGTCATGGTTGGTTGTTTAGCCCTGCTTATAATAAGTTCTTCCTTCATTAGCTTCTACATGTTGGAAGAAAGATACTCCCTCAGCCTCGCAAAACTCTTTTGCTGCCTGCTTTATTTTTTTTTTGTTCATTTTTAGCCCTCCCATGCTGGTAATGTGTGAAATTCTCTTTCAGGCATTTCGCTATTTTCAACATGATCAATATCCCTTATACTGATTCCGTTATCTTTTAAGAACCCTTTCCAGCCTCCGTTACTATACCATGATTCTACATCGTATATAAAATCAGGCGCTCCTGTGTTAAATTTAACTCGTTTGATTTTTACTTCCATATCTACAATTTTTTAAGTATTACATATTGTTTCCCCTGTTCACATCCGATAGACTGCATGAGGGAGGCGAAGGATTCGGTGGTAAACATCACGCTCTTATCTTTTTCTGAATAAGATTTGTATTTACCATGTCCAAAATCGAAAAACCCTGCTTCATCAACAATCTCCGCTGCTTGTGACTCTGTTATTTCCGGCCATCGCGCGATGAATTGGTGTTTTGCCAACGGTAGTTCTATCCAATTAGAAATATCATCGTCACCGTAATGACTTTCATACCATAAATCAGATTGTTCTTCATTTTCTCTAACAACGTAGTTAAACGAGTTGCCCGGCACAAGCACTGCAAGCCCGGTGAATTTTGAAGTGGTTATTTCTTTGATGTTATCCATTTTACTATATGTTATTTTTATCTTTATAATGTACTGAAATCGTTGATTCTAAAACCCAGCAAGTTGAACATTCATAATAATCAATAATATTATCAAAAGACATCCTAGGCATAAATTTATGACCGTAAAATTCACATATATCTAATATGTTTTTATTTTGTTTTTTATCTTACATATGATTTTAATTAAATTCTATAAAAAATTCACCTTTTTTTATTTCAAGATCACAAGCCTCAATTTCGTCTTTATCCCCCATGTAGTATTCTTTCAACTCCTTCATGGTCTTTAGTAAACAAGGATCATCCTCGTGATTATTGTACAGGGAAGCCTTTGCTCTTGTTAACTTAGCTATTCCCGATACGCTGTACTGTTCGCTGTTATACATCAGCTCTTGATTTAATTGCTCTGGTGTAAGTTTATCCAGGATCTTTTTTAATTCTTTTAGTTTCATATTATTCTTTATTTCCATTCCCAAACTTACCACTCTTACCTGTCATCGGCAAGTTTGTAACAGAGATGTTGCGAAGTTATTTACCGTCAAGAGTAACCATAACCACTCTATCCGTCACAACCCTGATTGTGGTTTTATGATCCTTGTAATAGTAATCTGCACTATCGTTAAATGAGGGGTTTAAATACATTATGTTCTTAGTCTTACCCCAATTATCAACGACCGATTGATACGTATCACCAACTTTAGGATAATAACCATCTGGCTTTATCTCGTCTTTCTTGCATGACATCATACTGATGGTCAGTAGCAATAATATTATAATTCTTTTCATGCCTCAAATATAAAATGAAATATAATACGTATTTGTAACATTAACGCTATACTTCAATTATATCTATGCCATGTATAGCTTTAACAAGTTTCTTTTTTAGGTTGTATATAGGCGTTTTCATACCTTTTACGTCAACTACCCTTACTACACCTGACTTCCATGTTACTTTAAAATCTGCCTTGTAAAATCCACACTTAACACCATTAATAGCTAAGTAGTATTTAGGTTGCAACTCAAAATCAATAACCTCTCCTGACTTCTTAAGGAGCACCAATGTGCCGTAATATGCAGCCTCTTTTTTGCTATCAAAAGTAATCCCATCGATAACAGTCTTGATGTTACGGTATTTCATTCGCTTAGGTATTTCAAATTTTAGTTCACTCATTGCTTTTATTTTCTATTTGTTGAATAATATTTTTCACTTCTTCTGCTGACTCGCATTTACGTATTGACGAATAATCGTCGCTGAATATCAACCCACTACCTTCATCTATATAATCCTTTGCATACTGGATAAATGATTCCGGATCCCTGGTAGCATAAGTCTCAATAACTACTACCTGACCTAATTTAAGCTCATCGAACACTTTGAATGATTTTTCTTTCTGGTTCATCGTTTAAAATTCTAATTGCTCCCTTAACTTTTTTATTTCATCTTCCAACTGACCTATTTTAAGGCTCTGTAATTCATTTTCTTTTTGATAGGTATAAAGTACATATCCTATCTGTAGATTGTTGCTAGAAACGTCTGAAAATGTGCTAATAGCCGATCTTAAAATATTTATTCTATCCTTCTGTTCAATTGACTTCTGAGTTTCTCCTTTTGACTTCTCAAAAAATATAAGGTCGGACTCCATTTCAATAACGACACCTTTGGCTAACATTATCTTTGTTACATGATCTTTTGAGTTTGGATCCTGTGTTACGTAAATCTCTGCTAATCTTTTGAAATGATCTATTGAATTTTTCATATTAGAATATCTCTGAATTTGAAATGCCTGCATTCGGATTATGCACGTTTAAATTATTTTTATGTTCAAAAGCGAATTTATCAGACCCATTAAGCCGCTCATAATACCTATTCTTCTTCCAATCGAAAAACAACCCGCAAAATCCTTTTTTACCTATGCCTTTTGGTTTAGATTTCTCAACTTGGATGATAAGTTGGTTATCGCTGTACGGTATGCCATCGATATCTAACATACCTACAGGAGGTCTCCAAATATTGATCCAACTAAATGCCTTTCTTAGCGTAGCTTGTCCACCTGCAGCCTCCCTGGCTTTTGGCATTTCGTAATAACTCAATCCGGCTTTCTTGTCAACTACCAATGTTTGGAATGATGGATGGAAGCTGAGGAAAGCATGTTTATTCTTGATTTTACAATACCTCCTGAGAAATGTAAGCTCTTCCTCAATGGCTAAATCCTGTCTACCTGAATTATCATTCAGCGCGAGCTTATGATTAAGCTCATTCCACGGCTCGGCCATAACATTGTCAAAAACGCAATTCTTTTCTTTTTCAAACTTTTCGATTTCGTCTATAAGCTCTTTGAATGAATAGCTTTTTTCTTCATCGTCTGCAATGGCAAAATTATAATCTACCCAATTTAAAGCCTCATAAAACTCTTTATCATCGCAAGAGAATGGATTGGACTTATAGGCCGTTTTACCCAAATACTTATGAACAAGCTCCATTGTGATTTCTTCTGCATTACCAGTCTCAGGACTTAGGATAATAGATTTCTTGTGATGTTCTATCGCCTGATTGATTAAAAGTTCAAATATTATTTCGCTTTTACCATGTGTAGGAGCACCAAGCACTATTGTGTAAGTGCCGGCTTTAATGGTGTACAACTCATCTAAGCATTTAAACCCTGTGGTATCTCCAGCCTGTACGCCTTTCTCTCTTAGCTTTATTACGGAATCCCGTATTGATTGAATTGATTTTATCATTAGTTGGTCATTTGTGGTGTATACCCTATTGATTTCTTTTGAGTGCCTATATTGAGAAATTTTTCTATTTTATCCGGCCTGAGCATAAATTCTGGTGTCAGATATTTAAAATCGGTTTCTATGTGATATGGATCTAGGTAAGCATTGTTGATAGCCTGCAATATTTCCTCTTTCTTATACTCCTTAAGCCTCGCATTCAAAGAAGTTTTAACTTTTGTTGTAACCCTGTAATTACGGTTAGCCTTAGAGTTAAAGAATTGAATAAATTTAACATAATCAATAGACCCCGTTTTTTCTACCGGGGTTATAACCTTTATATCTCCTTTCCTTTCCTTTATATTGGTTAGGTTTGGGTTATCGTTCGGTTCGGTTTCGGTTATGGTTTCGGTTACGTTTCGGTTAGCGAAATTTAACCCATTCGGTTTTGTTTCGGTTTTTAACACTTTAGGACGACCTCCCTTTTGACCGTTAATTTTATTAGTTATTTTCTGCACCTCTTTACTCTCTAATTGTTCGTTTAAGAAGGATATATGCACATTTCCATCTGATTTTTTGATAATATTAGACTCAAATAAAGCGTCAATTTCATCATCAAACCCTCTGAACTTTTTTCTGAGATTAATTATTGACAAGTCGCAGTCTTTTGACCAGTAATATGCGCATATGTTAACGAACAAACCTTGAATAGAGTAATCTTCTAACGTTATATCTCCGCTAATCCAGTCGGCTATATAAAACTTAAAATACGGCAATTCTTTAGACATAATCTTCCTCCCTATATTCATTTGCATAATACCCTGGGCAATGCTGTTTATGTAAGTCGATATAAGATTCTCCTTCTCCGTTACTATTATCGGGGAAAGGGGTTTTACATATTCTGTTTTCTATCAATTTTTCCAAATCTCTAGGTTTTTTGATTTTAGTAGAACAAGATACACAAGGAGTAAATCCTGTATGATAATTTATTCTTTTACCTCCTGTATACCGTTTTCTATTTAGAAAATGATCGACACAGCAAGATGGATATCCGAAAAATTTACCGTAATATATCCATTGCTCTCTTTGCTTTATGTATTGAAAAGTCTTAGGTTCGTCTTGAATAAGATTGTAAATACTTAGCTCCCTTGACCCATTATTCATAAATTCAAAAAGGCAAAAATACAATGCGTTTTGAAGATCATCTACAGACATCGAGTTTGTTTTACACTCAATTATAACAATTTCTCTTTCGTTTGAGCAAACAAAATCCGGTATACATACCCTCTCCCTGCCTCCCTTTAATTTATACTTTATGTATAATTGCGATAGTACAGTAGTATAAAGCGGTTTTAATCGGACATGTATTTCTTTTTCAAAATCATTAGCTACTTTTTTAACTTCAGAAAACCTGTTTATAAGGCTGGCAGATGATTTACCATTAAACCGCTCATATAAATCAGGCAGATCGTTATCTGAGTAGAATGATGCTAATGCCTTCGCATTTATCTGACCTTTTAAATTAAGCGATTGAATAATGTCTGACAAATAGCTTTTAGCCCTGGTAGTCCGATACAACTTTGGTGCACCCCAACTATTGCGCTTATGATTCATGAAATTTTTATGGCTACCATCATTCTTATAATTTATGCACCCATAAAATGACCCACTAGCAACTAAAACAAGATCTGACCCACAAATACATTTATCTTTGTTGTAGGCGTTGATTTCAATTGAGTGTTTATCTGCATTTAATCTATTCTCCTCAATCAATGATTTTTCAAAGTAAAAATACGACTGTATAAGTTTATCTGAATGCTTATTGATAACATCGTTTGATGAAGCTATTAATTTGTTTTGTTTTGTTTTTAATGAGTGTAAGAATGAAGCTACCTCTTCCTTACTCATTGGTTTTGCATACTCTATATCTAACTTGTTCATCTCTTACTAAATGTAAAATTTTATAGCCTAAAAATTATTTAACGATTATTAAAGTAGTCCCTTTAACGTTGATTGTTTTCAATTCCTTATCCTTGATAAGTTGATCGATTTTAACCCGGTTGACACCAAATACCTTGTGATACTCGGTTTTTGTAAAAGTCTTTTGCGGATTTATTAGTATTTCTTTTTCCATATTTCAAATTTACAAAATGTAATTCACATTTCCAAAATATAAAAGGGGAAATTACCCCCCTTGCAACGTTTCAAAATAAAATACTATCTTCTTAGGTTTGCATTCGATTAAGCCAAACCGTTCAGCTAATCTGAATGTCGGCCTATCCCTTCGCAATACCTTTATCTGATCTGCTACGGCCTCCCTGAATACCTCTATAGTATTACCGGACTTGTAGTTATTGCAAGACCTGCAAGAAGGCATATGGTTTTCGTGGCAATGAACAGTTTCGTAAGGGGAATATATACGAGCGCGCCACTGTGGTATCACATGATCTACCTGCATGTCCCTAATCGCTATTTCAATCCCGCAATATGCGCATCTACCGTTACATTTTTTATGAACTAATTGTCTGTCTGGTTTCATATTTACTCCCCTGTGTTGATAGTTAGCTCTTGGCATATAATAGCAAAGTACAAGTTTTGCAATTGATGGACGTAAACTAATTTAACACCATGATGTGAGCTGTTCAGGCTACCTGTTGGAAGCCATATAAAATTATTCTCTCCTACAAATTGACCTATTCTGAAATCACCTTTATCAAAAGTTACGTGATCAGTTTCAAACCTGAACTTCAATAACCAATCTTCTGTTAAAGGTATTGCACTAAATCCGTAGTTTCCTCCCATATTAGGTTGCCTGAAGTTATTGAAATCTGATATACTAAACCTGTTCAATTGGCTATACCTGTCTAAAACAAGGTTATCTAACCTTAATTCTAGTGGATTACTAATTAACATACCTTAAACTTCCTCCTCAAAGCGTCAACATCATAACCTGGACTTGCATACACCCAAGTCTTTTCGTTTAGTTTAACCCTTACCTTTCCGGTGTCATCTGTCAGGATCTTGCATACCGTTTGACGTGTCGCATCGATTTTAACAGGTTTAATTACCTTTTCGCTGATCCTGTTTGCAGGACGTGCTTTTAATATTTTTTCCATTGGTTTAGTTTTAATTTCTTTGGTACGTTTCTTTACGGGTACTTGCCTTACTTTTCCTTGCATAGCTAGTTTCTTTTCGTATGATTTACGTGTTTTCTCAATTGCTCTGAGGCGTCTTTGCTCTGGCGTCATGGGTATCCTAGGAGGTTTGAGCAACCGCTGCTTTGCCCTGTATTCCCTAACCCGTATACGCATTGCCTCTTTCTCTGCTTCAGTAAGTATGCGTTTAACAGCGGGTATACCCGCAGCGCGTTCAGCATCACGTTTAGCCTTGGATATCGCATTACTTCGCTTAGATCGTTCGCGCTCCCTGCGTTTTGCTTCTCCTGGTGGTAGTTTAGGTTTTGGCATCAAAGTTTCATTTCTAACTGTCCAAAATTATACCCTTGCTTGCCTCTTAAATCGTAATACTCATCATCACCTAGTGCGATGCGTAACGTTTCCTCCCTGAGTTGGATTTGCTCATCGGCAGATAGCATGGCAATCCATTTTTCATATTCCGTCATACTTTAATTTTTACTACAAATGCGTTAAAATTAAATGCTATATAGGTATCTTTATTTATAGATAATCTATGTAATCTAAAAATATCCTTTTGAAGGAACGACATATAAGTTTCACTTATTTCACTTACACCACTTCCATCCCTATTGATTTGAGATATAAAATTAAGTTCGTTGCCTTTCTTTTTCATACCCTTGATTTTAATACTATTATTTTTGTTGACTGATTTAAAGGCATTTTAAACAAGTGTTGTATTTGCCTAGCGATATTACTTGTATCCATCTTATAACGCCTTGCTAATACCGTTATGGACGTGTAATTACACCAATAATCTTCAAGCATAGCGACTATCGTTAGCCTTCGATCCGGATCGGTATTTCTAATACTTCGTTTTAAGCCTTTAGCTAACCTTATGCTTTGAATTGAACCAATTGGCAGGTCTAATGCATTAGCTATCTCTCTGTCGGTCATTTCGTAGGTCTTTTCAACTATGAATGTCCGTTTCCATTCAGGTATCTTATTGGCCATTATACACCCCTTCCTGACAAGCGTCATGTAGTTCTTCCCAGTAGTCAATTCCTGGATCACTTGACCAGTTAATCGCAATAAATAGCGCGTCCGTGATATACTCAAAGTGTTCATTGCATAGTGCCTTGTCCATCGCGGTCAAACAATTAGTCTGATGTGGCTCTGGTAGCTTTTCGAAGTGTGCGCGTGCTGTGATCATGCTTGTGATATTAAAAATTCAACTGATTGTTTTGCGATAGCCTCTGCAATTCCTTGGTATGTCTTAGACCTAAGCTCAGCTCTATCTTTAGAAGGTGGCAGTAAATGTAACGCTTGCTTTCTACCTTCCACTATGTTAGTTGACTTAACGTTTGGAAATCCTAAGTTCCAAAGACAGGTGGCTTTAGTCTCACCCATGCCAAACATCCAAGGTTGTAAAACCTGGTCAGGCTTTCTAAATCGACTACTCATTACGCATATTGGGTTTTCAATTCTTATGTTGGGTATACCGCAATTGTATAAGTTCATAAAGAATTTAATAGCTTTTTCCCTAGCCTCTCTACGCCGGGCCCCAACTAGTACTCCTGATTTTCTTTCTGGCTGATCTTTATACCATTTGTTGGCTGAAACAGTAAGATAAGTACAGTCAGGATGAAATACGGCGGCATCCCATTTTTTAAAATGAGCATAATCACCATTTTGCAACAACGAAGATGTTCTGTTTATTGCATCAAAAACATCACCTTGTATATGCCATTCCGGATGTCCACCGCTACATGGTTTTAAATCGCAGCTGAAAGCGTTTACACCAATCTTTCTAAGCTCGATAGTAATAGCCTGGCTTTCTTCGCAGCCTACTAAAAAATAAATGTCTTCTGGTCTTTTCATTACGCTGTCCTCCTAACTGTTAATATGCCTTTGCTCAGTTTACTTTGCCATTCACCTTTTCCGTTACGCTTTAAACGTGTTTTGGTTGTGATGAAGCTGTCGTAGTTGAAATGCGACTTATCACCCGATTCACCTACTTTCATGTTTAATAGTTCTTCTGTCATTTTATTTGGAGTTATGTATTATAGCAACTTGTCGCTTTTTTTAGGTAAAACCGGCAACGGCATCCAGTGACTGGTCATTGTCGTCGCTTCTATTTCTATAAAAAATCTATCCCCCTTGTACTCTGCAATATCCATCCCCATATAGTTTGCTGCCAAAACATAATCTCCTAGACAAGGTAGGCTATCTTTGATACTAATCCATTCAGGTTTAAATTGTTCTGCGTATTCTTTCATTGCGTCTATCAAAATAGGGTCAACATCGCAGTTTTTACTACTTTGTTTGTTTTTTATGGCCGAATAGGCGTTTTGCAATATTTCTTCTGCTGTTTTCATGCTTATAGTTTAATCTAGTTTATCATTGCATTGTTTTATTATATTTGACATAATGTTTATTCTTTCAATTACTTTTATTGTTTTATTTTCGCAATTTATATATCTATTTATAGACTTCTGCATACTATCTTTAAGATAGTTTATATCTCCGTAACACATATGTAAATGGAATTCAAAACTCCAATCCGATTTATCTTTAAAAAGATTTAATTGTTTCATATTAATTTACAATTACTTTACTTTTTGAAATAGGCAACCAACGACCATTTTTAGGTGACCAATAGAAATATTTGCTTGAAGTTTGTTTAACTTGAAATTCTTTACCTCTGATTATATTTTTCATATCTGTTTGTTTTGCTTATACAAATATACAGACAAAACAAACAACTACCAAATTAAATCGTATTTATTTTTTACACAAAAAAAACCGGCTCATAACTTCCGGTTGATTAGTAAGCAAAATGATGTGGTTAAATTATGCCAGTCCTATCAAGCCGGGCTGGCTTAGGCTTTAATACTGTCTGTTTTTACGTAACTTTTCGATATATTCATCACGAATAATAATAGCCTCCGCAGTCCTGGATTTAAGCAGATCAATAGTGTTCTCGTCACGATGTACAATTATCTCATGCCATTTAGGTTCGCCATTATGGATAACGTAATTAAAGAAGTACGCATGTTGTCGATCGGTGATCCACATTTGATGTTGCATTTGCGCATAATACTTCTTATCGATTTCCTGATCAATGACCAACTTAAAGAAAGTATCGTAATTAGGGCATTTAATCTCCAGTACGGCATTATCTCCTACTAAACCATCAGGACTACCCCCAATGTCTTTTGTAAGCTCAAAGAACCCACAATTGGTTACTTCTAAAAATTCAAGTGTTTTTAGCTGTTTGAATTGCTCGAATGCGTAGGGTTCATTTTCTACGCCCAATCTCATCGAAAATGTCATAGAAGCTTCTTTTTCATCATAATCAATACCCTCTACGATATCAACCGCTAATTTACGGGCATAAGTTTTACCTGTTTCGCCTAATCCTTTGATGCCTAATAAATCGGATGCTTTACTAGAGGTAAATTTTCCAAGTCTTTCAGCTTGCCATTCGATACTCCTTTGTGGATAATTACTCTGCTTTGCTATTGTCTGCGACATATTGTAAGTATTGTGTTTTAATTTCCTCTGTTAACTGGTACGCTTTTTCAATTGCCTCTACACTTGCCTTTGCCAAATGTGCTTTTTCAAAGTTAGCCTCATAAAATACAGGCTTTACCTTCTCTGCTGGCGGGATAGGTGAAACACGAATACCGTCCTGGATCTTGCCAAATGCTTTAATACCTCTAAGAACAGTTAGTTCAACTTTAATCCCACCCCAGTTGCCAATGTTCCAGCAATCGATATCGTTAAAACCCCTTTTCTTGGCAAATCCGGCAATAACTTTACGGTTGGTAGAATTGATCACCATATCCTTTATAGGCTCTTGGAACGAACAAAAGTAACCATCGGTATCAGAACCCGACACATCTACTTTAGTGTCATACCAAGCCTCTTTTAGTGTGAAAACGAGTTTCTTTCCTTCAACTGTCATCGCGTCTAAATCAGCAGCAGCTAAGTGTGTAGATTTACGGTGCTTGCGAGCATCTATGTTTGTTTCTTTCATTTCTATGGAGTTATAATTTCGGTGTTTAAAATGTCCTTTTTATTACTTTCCCACGCAGACAATGAACTGTGGCAGTCGTACAAATTCTCACTAGCGACCTCCAATGCATTTTCTGCAACTTTTTTTGCATACTCTTTGTAGCTTTTAACCAATATCGCTGTCGTTTCCGTGTCCAGATCGCAACCATGAATATCTTTCACGTATTCTTCTGCTTTTTTCATTTCAATAAATAAATAATTGTAGCAATAGCGCCTATTGTAATTGTGATTCTAAGGAACCAAGTGTATTTAAGCATGGTCTTTGGTGTGGGTTTCAAGTTGGCTGATTAGTTCGTCTAACCTATCGTATGTGTATATTGAGTAGTTAAAATCGTAACTATCTCTACTCAACTTGAATATAGATATAGATTGTGCCGAAGGATGATAATCAAAGTTAGCCCCTTCAATTTGTAACGCCAATTCCAGGCATTTTGCGATTTTTTGTTGAGTAGTCATAAGTTTATTTGTTTAAAGCGTCAATTAATTCATCGGCAGCTATAACTGCCATTTTAGCTATTCCGTCTGGACTTCGGTCAATAGACCCGCTTATGGTCATAACACCATTATTATACATCCCTTGCATTGCGGCCATTGCAAACTGTTCGCGTTTAGTTAGGCCAATAGATATGCCTGACGAATTACCCGTTTGAATACCACAAAGCACACCATCAACATAAGTCACCTCAGTCGGTGAAGCCGGATCATTACCATTTGTTTTCATATTATTTATTCTTAGTGTTACGTAAAACCATAGCGTTAAATTTAATCGTATCAGCCATTAAAGCCGGTGATAACTTATACATCGTGCCTTTAAAGCTGATGTTTTCGTGTAGTTGGGTTTGGTAAGGCGTCATGGTTTTAATCATTAAAGTGTATGGTTACAGTTACGCTTCCTGTTCCGTCTTGATAATCCTCTGTATTTAAACAATAGATTTCTTTTGATTCATCCAGTAATTTCTTGACCGAATTAACGCCAGACGTATCTAGCATAAATCCTTTAACGTAGTCCTTGCTAATTGTTATTTTCTTTTTTTTAGGGTTTGTATTTTTCATAATCCGAATGCCGTTTGATTGATACGACTTGACAAAGATGGGTATAAGGAATGATAGTTGCAAGGAAATAATAATTTATTTTAATTTTCTTTTGATTGTAATATAAAAGTGTATATTTGTGGTATGGGAAAGGCAAATATAAAACAGGTTCCGGTTTACATGCTTACCGATAAGCACGAAATAATTAAAAGACTAGCCGGAGTAAAAAGAGAATCATTAACAAAATGGATTGAACAGGCTATAGATGCCAAAATTAAAAAGGAGGATAAATAATATGGAGGCAAAACAACCAGAATCAGGAGATGTACTATTCGCTAAAAGTGGATACCATGGAATATCAAAGGTAAAGGTAAAGTGTCTAACTCCAACTCAGATAGTTCTTGAGGGTTATGACACTAAGTTGAGAAAACCTTTTTACGACGGAATGACCGCTATTGGCACAAAGGGGTACTCTAATACTTATTACTACCTACCTTCTTTAGAACTTGAAAATGCTTACCGAAGAAAAATTAACAATTCTTTTGTATCTACTTTCGCATGGTCAAAGCTAAACAATGAGCAAATTCAATTAACAGTTGATTTTTTAAAAAACTTAATAAAATAACATGGAAAAAGAAAAATTAGCATCCGTTTTAGCTGATGTAAAAAAAGAAGCACTGAGGTTCATTAAAAAACTTGATGAATGTCAAGAAAGAACAAACAAAGAAGCTGAATCAAAATACAGCACTAACATTACCAAGGAGAACGGTGCCGTTAGGCGAGCTGCCTTAGACCTTAAAAACGAATTAACAAGAATCACTCAATCTCACACTTGGTAACATGACAAACACAATTTTAAACCTTATGCCGTACGTTACCGGCTTGGCAATCGTCATCACAATTGTATATTTATTCATCTGCTCACGAGGCGTAAAAGAGGAATAAAATGATCAAATTTCTCTTAACACTGGATTTAGTTATGATTTTTATCTGCTCAATTTCAATATATAAATACTGGATTGACAAAAATATAGTCATCGCGTTCCCCTCGTTTATAATCGGTATGATCTTAGTTAAACTCCTATTTATTTACAAAGAAAGTAACGAATCATGACCCCAAACCAAAAAACAAACCTAATCTGTTTCGCTACGTTGTTATGTACCGGAGCAGGAGTAATTTACCTTTGTCAATACTTGAACGTATGAAATACATATTCCTTTACGCGATTAACTTAATTCTTGAAATTACTTATCTCCTTTTTGCCGTGTTCACTGCAATAGTCGGTAAGCACATAAACGACTCTGTATTTTGGGCAATAATAGACTTCTTCTTTGCGCCCTTAGTATGGGTTAAATGGATGATATTTGAGCAGGTAAGTATATCAACAATTAGCCATTCATTTGACTTCTTCTTTAAATAACATGGAAAAGAAAGAAATATGGAAGAAACAGGTTACTGAGCTTAACAATATATTATTTTGGGAGCGAAGAAGGTATGATAAACTATATGCTTCTATCCAATCTCAATTAAACAAAGCCATTGACCTATCCCTTAAAATGCATGATAATTGCATTGAAGAAGGTCATGTTATGGCGACAAAAGCAAAGATTTTACAAGAACTAACCAGATTAAAATGAAAAAACATCCAATTATTATGGCGATTGACATATACGTCGTTGCCTTGTTGACCGCTACGGCATGCGTAATGTGCGCTCAGGCATGTAGCTTAACAGATAATCCTAAGCCTTTATCAGATACCGTTGCCAAGATCCCGGATTCAAACCTGCAAGATAGCCTAAACCATGCCGCAATGGAGGCCGATAGAAAGGCAAGTATTGATAAGTTTAAAGCAGAAAGGAGGGTTAAGCCGTGAGTGAAATAGAAAATTTTAAAGCGCAATTTAGACGAGGTAATTTGTTTAACCACGTTTTATTAGGAACAAGCATGATCCTAGAGATAAAAAACAATGGAATATCTTATTGTAATCCTGACAATTGGCAAAATGCCTATATGGATGGCAACGATAACCTGCATCGAATAGAGGTATTGCCCTTAACAGAACAATGGTTGTTGAAATTAGGATTTACAAAACCAAAACACTCAAATGATTTTTATGACTACCCAAAAAACTACAGTATTGAGTTTTGGAAGAAGGAAAGCTCACTAGTAATATGGCCGGAAGACATACACGGAGGGTCTGTGATGGACAGGATAGACATCCCATGTGAATATGTACATCAATTACAGAATCTGATTTTTGCGATTACAGGCGAGGAATTAACTACCTCACCCACTTCAACCAAGCCAGAACTCCCAAAATAAGTAATCCAAAACCGCCAAGGTAATAAAGTCCATCCCTAGACGAGGTGGACTTCTTACTTTTATATACAGTTATGGTATTTGTGATTACCTTATTTTTAATCTTCCACTTTTCTACATCATGGAATATGCGCTCTGTAGTGTTTACAGTTTTAGTGATGACAAGCGAAGTATTATTAGCCGTTCTGCTTCCTTTAATTAGTTTTCCTGTAATACTATCAAATTCACCTTGTTCTGTTGTCTGTGATGTCTTTGAATCGATGTTTAACGCTTTATCCTGAGTAGTAAATACTTCTCGCCTTTCAGACTCCCCTTCAGCCTCTAATTCCTGCTGTACTTTAGTTTCAGTACGTATCTTTTCTGCGTCTACCTTTCTAGTACCACATCCAGTTAGCGCAATAAATGCACACACTGAAATTATGAGTAGGTATTTACACTGGTTTTTCATTGTCCTGTTGGTTAATCGGTTCCTGAGTAATGATAGTGCTATCTGGTGTTATTTCCGCAGTCGTCTTTTGCTTGCCCGTAATGTTACCGCCAAAATATAACGCCAGTACCGTTCCAGCTACACCCGTTATAAAGCCAATGATAAGGGTTAATATCTCTTTGAAGTCACCGTATTTATATACGATATAGTCAACCAAAGTAATAACGGCAATGCTCCAGATGTAAGCAAGGTTGTTTCGGGTTTTGTCGTCTACGTGGGTATCGGGCATTAGTCTTTGTATTTAGTAAGCCTACTCAACCAACTATTCAGGAATTGTTTTTGGCTAGGATCCGTAGCTAGCTTTCGGTAAAACAGTTCGCGCAACCTTTGATATTCCTGGAACAGTAGCTTCGCATTAAAGGCATTTACAGCATTGATTGTTTTCTGCCCTATTTCACCGTCACTAACCAAATCAACCCACATGCCATTAACATTATTGTAAGCATCCTGTAAGAACTTAGCTCCTCTGTTTGTGCCGGAATTAACGCTGAAATCATAAACAACGTTAGCTAATTGCTGATCTGTTATTGCATCTAGCTTATTCACATCCCAAAAGTTGGATTTGTAAAATTGAGATACCAATTCACCGACTGCAGGATTTGCCTTTGCAGAAGCGTTTACCCATTGCGCCAATGATAGCTTAGTTTTAGCTTTTGCATAGTCCGCCTTAAATTTGTCGATATAAGGCCACCCTTTCCAATTTGGCCAGAACTTACGCGCAATGCCCCCATAGGTCTCTTTCCCTCGGTCATTTGGATTGTTAGCCCAACCGCCCTCAAATCTTCCGGTTACCCGCTCTGCTTCCTTAAAGTTTCCCATACATCAAAGATAAGTGATTGATAGCAAACAAAAAAGCCAGAACAAATTATGTAAATAGGTATAATATTCTTATATTTGTATTAAATAAAACTCATTTACAATGAAAACACAAGTATTAATGAAGCGTCCGTTTAATGAATTCAACATAACTCAAAGGAGTGGGGATAAGTTTTTTAATTCGACTGAACTACTTAAGGCTTATAACAAAACAGGCAACAGGTCTGAAAAAGAAATGAAGGCTTTTTTCGTAAACAAAGGCACGCAAGATTTTATGACAGAGCTAGTAAAAGACATGAATTCAAATGGGCAGAATTCTACCTATTTAGAAAAAGACCTTTATTCAGCAACCAGAGGGGTTAATGGCGGTACGTTCATGCACCCTTACCTTTTCGTGAAGTTCGCAATGTGGCTATCTCCTGAGTTTGAGGTTCAGATCATTAAATGGGTTTATGACAATTTGATAGACTACAGAAACCAAGCTGGAGACCACTATGTTGAAATGTGTAAATCAATACAAGATGTTTATATTGGCTACTTCAATAATAAACCTGATCCTATGGTGTTCATGAAAGAAGCTAGTTATTTGAACCTATTGGTGTTTAATGATGTTAAAGGTAAGAAACGAAATGAAGCTACAGAATTGCAATTAGACAAATTAAACAGGTTACAATTGGCTAACATTAAGCTGATAAAATCTGGCATAAGCCTAAGCGCAAGAAAAGAGCAACTAAGGGCTTTTGCTGACCTACTTTAGCTTATTTATTTAACACAAAAAAGCCACCCTGAGCGCGCTGATCTTTGGGAAGCGGGGTGACTATATTTAATCTGACGGAATTTCTATTTAACTTTCCCATAAAGCCACTTATCGCGGTAATATATGGAAGTCCAAAGGAGTACATTAATGAATATAGAGGCTTCAGGGCGTATGAACATTTTGTTATGTCTAAATGGCTCAATAAGTAATAATATTGTAGCAGACAGGGCTATAATGAGTATGATACACCATAAGTAACCGTAGTTATCTTTTAGCCAGCCTCTAAAGTCTTTATGGCCTCTAAAACAGGCGTTAATTGTGATGAAATATATACCGTGCCCTTTAAACCGGACAGCAGAAACGAACTTAGTCGTCAGATATACTAAACTGATCATCAAGCATATTAATATGAAGCCCGAAAGCTGTGCTACATTCATGATTTGTCCTCCTCTTTCTCAACGGCAAGAAACGTGCTAAGTTTAGCTCTTAACCATTTTTTGATTGTGGTCTTACCTATTTGCTCAAATTGTGACACCGCAAACGACGCAAAAAATGAATTTACGAATAGATATATTTCAAATCCTTTGCTTTTACCTGGAGTCACGTATTCCCAGACAAGTATCATTATAAATGACCACCCAATTGTCGCGATAGACTGCCACAAAAGAGTGCCGCTATTCAATGTTTTATCTTTGTGCATCATCCCTATCCTCAGAACGAATGCAAGCAGTACGCATAATGAGTACCAAACTATAACCCATGGACTTGTCGCTATGAATGGTACAGCGACAATGTTAATTACAAGAAATTCATAACCTGACCTAGCTATTGTGTTCACGATGTTCATTTAAATTTGTCCTTATTATACGCAATATGTCCCAATAAAACCACGACGCTAAAGCCTATAATGTACGCAAATACATTTGTATTGTGTATAGCAAAATCCTTGCCCCTAAACATGCAAACAAAGGTATATGCCGAATCAGCTACAGCAATCCACGCAATGAATTTAAATAACAAGCGTTCGTGTTCTAATATTGATTTACGTTTATATAGGGTATATGACAGAAAAGCTACCATTAAAGCCTGTGCCTGCAAATAAATGTCATTCCAATAGCCCCCGAAATCAAACGCGAAGTAAAGGAACAATGCTGTAATATATAGAACACAAACGCCTGCTTTCATTTAAGGTTTTTTAGGGTCTTCTGGATGTGTGCCGCCATCATCTGGCAAGTCTACTGGTTTAGGATCTGGCATAATGCTATATAATTAAGTGTAACGTAAAGATAGCAATTATTGTAACATTATAGATACCTATATAAAAATTCAAGATCGTGTGTTTATATTTGGTGTATGGAGATTTACAAAATATACTGCAGGGACGAAATGAGCAAGAGCGGAATAACCGAACTGAACGTTTTAGGCTATTGCAAAGAATCAATCATTAAATGGTGGAATGAATCGGGTAGAAACAGGATATTGCCGATTAAGTCAATTAAGGCTGTTGGAGGCAATATTAACGAATGGGAGTCTTATGATTAAGCTGCAATTTAAAGAGCCTTTAAAAGGCTTCAAATCTATGGTATGCAAAGGTATTTCATCAGATCCCATGAACGAGCGTATGTTCATTATACAGTTCGCTAACAATGAAGTGCTATCTGTTAAAGTAACCAATATTAAACATATATCTAATTATGAAAAATAGAAACATCATCTTTGCTTGGATATTCGTTGTATCCTTAGCATACGGTTGCCGTAAAGCACTCGAAAGGGCGCAAGAATGGAGTGATAACCAGCCTACATCAACAAGTGCAGGAGGATATAGTTCAGTTGGATACCCTTATCATCCTAAGCCATGAAAAAATACTTAGTTACCGCAATGGCTAATAATATAGTCTTCGAACAGACATTATATGCGAAATCAAAGGAAGATGTTCATTCGCGAATCGGAACAAACGTGCTTCTATTAAATGTAGAAAGCCATCCGGTTAAAGATAGCTTTTTAAAAATATTATTAATATTGCTTCAGATAGGATAGATATTGAGCAACGTTTGAGTCGGCAATCAAACCTAATCCTTTATCTTTAGGATGTATCCAATCGTTTACATACACGGTAGGCTCTGAATCTCGTACGGTAACTAGTTTTTCTATATCATTATACGACCCGTCTGGTATAAAATAAGGTGCGGTAGGGAAAAAGCTAACCTTTGTAAAGGAATTAGCCACACTTTGTTTATCTATGCTATCTTGAATAACCATATCCATAACAGATTTATATCTGTCGAAAGCATAATTAGGAACGCTAGTGGGGGTTGTTTGCAGGCCAACAAGAATAATATTAACATTGGGCAATTTCGCTTTTATAAGATTGATAAGCGTAGTTAACTCCGCCTTTTTAATTCCCTGATCATTCCATCCTAAGAATATAAATATGTCTAAATTACCGCCAGTAGCATTTACTGTGCCACCTAACGATGTATAAAAATTATTTTGAGTAAGATAGTAGTTTATATCAAATTGAGACGTAGAAGGGTTCCAGAAAGCGTTATTGCTGCCGAAAGCGGACGACTGAGTAAGATATGTATTTACACTCCAACTTGCACGCCCTTCATGCTTTACACCAGAAACTGATCCACCTCTGGTTCCTATAGCTGTTAAAGGCAGCGACATTGGAGCCAACACCCCTGTAACTTGCCCATTTACAGGGGTGCCCGTGCCGGTTAGCTGACGCATAAATTCCTGATGCCATATATCAAATTGGGTTAAACTATCCCCTATAAACATTACAGACCTAGCCCCGCCAGTATAACTGTACGATGCCTTATCTATAAATTCAACTGGTGCCCCTACTACAAAGGGCGATCTGTCAAAAGCGAAAAATATAGAATTATCAACATTGTGGTCTAATAAAGCTACCTTTTTATACAATGTTTTTTTATCAGAAAAAATTCCACTATTTATTTTATAATTATTCCCCTGAGAATATAGCCCGGGCATATAAATCGTTTCGGCTGAGTTTTTTATTAAGACAAACTTATCAGGCAAAAAAGTCAAGTAATCTGAAACGTCTTTGTCTAAGTTCTTATATGAGTTACCTATGATCTTAACATAAGAAATTGAAGTTCCGCCAACAGCCGCGTAATATGCGGCTGTTGGGATTAATGACTCGTCATATTCTGTCCCCGCATTTACACCAGATATAAACTTTTTATCTTTACCATAGAACGCTATCGACAATGCACCGCCTGGAGAAGTCGGGCCTATTTTTGCCTCTATTTTATACTCTCCTTTCACGTAAATGAAATTTGTATTGAACCACCCCGTAACATTGACCATATCTCCGTTAACACTCAAATACCCAGCTCTTAGGTCGTCTCTGAAATATCTAGCGGGGCTTTCTATTGATTCGTTGATATATTCTTTTGGATTAGACTCATCTAAGACAGATAGCGTAATTACTCCAGAAGCTAGCCCTGACAATATCACATAATAAGCATTTACTGGAATGTCTAAATCATAGTATACAGCCCCCGTGTTTGCGCCTGAAATAAAAGTTCGGTTCTTATCGTAAAACGCAACTGGGTAGCCAGAGCCTATACTAGGGCTATTTGATATGTAGCCGCGTATTTTTTTGGCTCCACTTATGTAATAAAAACCAGTGTTCTTCCAGTCAGATGATAGGGCATTTATAGACCCAGACATATCAACATACCCGTTTTTAAAGGCGATATTAGCTACGAACGTATTCAAATGTGCATCTAATCTTTCTGTAATGGCAGATGTAGTTTTGCTAGTAGCCAAAAGATATATAACATAAGCACTAGTAGAAATATCTATACCGCCAATTTTTGCATAAAAAGCGTTAGTGGGCACTGTGGCTAATTGTGTTATGCCCCCTGTATTTACGCCTGATATAAATATTTTATTTTTATCATAAAAAGCAATTGATAGGGATGATCCTACAGACCCAGGGTTTACCGACCCCTGTATATAACGCGCTCCATTCACATCAACAAATCCTGAGTTGTAACCTAGCGCAGAGTTAATATCACCACTAGGAACTATGTATCCCGGCACTTTAGCAAAAGTTACCGTATTGCTGGCTGACTGAAATTCTACCAAGTTCACGTCTTCGAACCCATTCATCCACCAATAAGGAACATAGTTGTTTGCCGATCCTATTAAAATAATCCTGCCGTCACGTTTATTTACTCCGTCTACAACTACATTACCAATGTCAGCAATAGCTGCCTCTTTTGTTGGATATACTTTAAAAGTGGGATCCGACTTCTTTACGTAATCAGTAAGAGTAAGAGGGATAGCTGTAACCAATACCCACGAGCTTGCGTTAGAGGCTAGAATGTTTATAGGCTGCGTAGTAACCACGTTCCCGCCTGTAGTTTGCGTATATGTACCGGGGCCGACAATAGTATACTTTCCTGCAGCTGCCTGAGGTAAAACCGTTCCTGTAGTAGCCACATAGCCCGAGCCACCCACGGCTGTTACATAAGGTGCTAAAAAGGTTGCTAATTGAGCGGCTGTAAACTTGCCCGATTTTTGATCGGCGTTCGACCCTTCTAAAAAAGTGCTTATAGCTAAAACCAAGTCTGGCAGGGCCGGTATCGTTATTGTTTCAAATTCAGGCATTTTTTATCTCGATTAAATTGTTGTTTCCGTCTTGTCTTATTTCTGTACCGCTTAAATCAGTAGCGCGAAGCAACTTTATTATATCTCCAGTCAGCATTGTCGGTCGGCCAATACCCACGAATGAAGCGGTAAAGGTGTAAAGGCTATTCATTTGCGCTGTCTCTCTGTATGATCCTATTCTGCACCATATTTCGCGGACAATAGTCATATCCGCATCTGCTTGCATAATCCAGAATTCACGCTTGTTATAAAACAATTCTGCTAGTTCCTGAAAGTTAGCCTTTATCAGCTTATCTGCCATGCGTAACCCTATTGCCTGCCCGTCCATGTCAAAATTGGTAGATATGTACCCTGTTGTACTTTGATCATATCCGCCGTCCATTTTGTTACGCAAAGATATCCCCTCAGCATCACCACCCCAATTATTGGACGTGCCACAAGCAACCGGACGATAATCAGCGCCATGCCCCGCTGAACGAGGGGTGACAGTGTCTATCAAAATCACATAAGCCGAAGCGTCTATTGCCATAGTTCAAATATAATCAATTTATCTTATCCTAAACCACCCGTTTGCATTTAACGAATATACCCATGTTACATAACCGCCAGCTAACAGTGTAGCAAGCGAAGTAATCAATGTTCCTCCGGTTAAAGTAAATAGCGTAATGCCGTTCTTAGTGGCGAAGGTTACGATTTGACCATTGGTAGGTGTAGTCGGTAATGTAAAAGACAAAACAGCTACTAGAGCAGTTGCATTGTGTAGGACTATTAAATCCTGTTGTGTGTTGTTAGCTACAATAGTTCCCGAGGTAGCGGTAGCATATTGAATTACGTTCATAGTTATTACATTTGTGCTATAATGATCCAATTTGCCCCTGTACTTTGCAGGCCAAACAATGAATATTGCGTGTTAATTACCTTAGTTAAAGTCCCATCTATCAACTGACTGCCAGTTGTATTTATTGTTACCGTACCCGTACCGCTATTTTTAATCCTGATAATCCTGCCTGTTATGCCTATCGCTGTAGGTAGTGTTAGAGTAACCGTATTTGCCGTAACGTTTACAGTATTATCCGTTGCTATAAGGGTATAGTTGGCGTTTACCTCCCTGTAATTAGGATTTAAAGTTAGCAATGCCGACTGAACAAACGCTGTACTTGCAATTTGTTGCGTGCTTGTACCCGTCGCGGCCGTTGGAACTGACCAAATACCCGTAATTGTAAACGCTAACCCCCGAACATAAGCCCACCAATTGGCTAAAGTTGATGGCGAAACATACTTATTCGCTACTGTGCCGGCCTGAGTTTCTACGTTCGTAGCAGCAGCAGGTACATCAGTTATTTTAGCATACCCGGATAAGTCAACATATGAACTCCCTGGCTGATCACCTACGCCTTGCGGAGTACCTACAGATGTCCCGTTTTTATCTGTTTCAGTGCCATAATCTAACCTTTGCGCCTCTATATAGGTCGGATCATCGATTAACGTCTCAGCCCATCGCAAAGTATGCACATCAGTCCTGAGATTAAATGTACCTGACATAAAGATAAACGAACCGGGATTTAAGTCAATTGTAATTAGGCTATTCGGGTTTATATCGCCATAGCCTATAAAATCGCCTTCAAATATCTTATACGGTCTTGAATGTAGCCGTAATTGACTGTTAGCAACGGTATGCAATAAGTTAACCGATTCCGTGATTCCGGCTCTAGTCCATGTCGCTGTCGGTAAGCCGTTAACCAGTATGGGCGACAATCTTTGCGTACTGTCATCATCACTGTTTAGGATTAATATAGGATCCGGCTGAAAGGTTTGATTGCTCGTTTGAGTTTGCTTATTATAAGAACCAATTGCAGCCTTTGAAGCACCGTCTGTATTAGCTGATACCGTAACATTGTTCACGTAAGTTTCGTAATGCGTACCATCAGCACGTCCCGCAACCAAGAAAGCGACTGTTATTTTAAAGTCATTTGCTTGCGCTCCTAGATTAAAGTTTACCGTAGCTTGGTTTATCGTTACATCCCTTGCGCTGTCGTACCTAACTGTGTAAGTTCCGTATGCTGTTTGCCAGCCTGCGTTTGTGTAATACTTGCCTGTATCGTCCTGAACTATAACAGAAAAGTAGATAGGCGACATTACGGGCACAACGTCATAGCGTAATAGCAAATCCATCGATACGCTTGCAATTTGGTTTGCGCGGATCTGCACTTCATTCGCGTTCTTTACGTAACCTTGCCCACTCCCATATACGCTGATATAATAATCTGTTGTGTCTACTCCTGCCGATTGCCTGATCTTGGTTGTAGCGGTAATCGTTCCTGTGGTCTGCACTACAAACCACCCGTCCGGTAATCCTGCAGGTTTTAAAGACCACGTATCCATATTGCCATTAATCAGGCTGTTTGGCGGGTATCCAAACTGATAATATGCGGTACTTGACAGATAAGCCTTAGCAAATGAGCTTGTAGCATTCGTTGGTATATTCTCCCTGGTAAAATTTCCAGTAGCCAAAGTGTTTACTATATTAGGATAAGTTGCCGTCTGGTTGCCGTTTATGTCAAATTCCCAAGCGTATACTGTACCTCGTGAATACTCCAGTACATTCACGATTTGCCATTTGCCGTTAAACTGGTGTAGTCTACATCCATAACGCGCCAATATGGAACGAATCACCTCTGAACAGGCAAACGAAGATTGATCTGAATCAATGAATGTTTGCGCCTGAATGAAAGATTGTTTCATCGGGCATACACCGACAGTCATTTGCGCCTCATAAGTAGACACGCCAATCAATAAAGGTATTTGCAATCCTGTTTTATTCAGCGCGATCCTTAATATATCATGATCTGAAAAAGATCCTTTGATCTTAGTCAAATCTGCATTCTGGAACGGCAAATCATCTAACGTCCCTAACGCGTCTGTAGCTTGTACCGATACATCATAAGGTTTATTCTCATACGGTTCACTTGAATTGTCAGGCAACATCCAGCCAATCCAGTTCCATGCGCCCGATATAACGATACGCCAGTACTTATCGTTCTCGGTGTATAATGACGATAATTCAAACCCCTCTACAGCCTTTATATTGACCGTACATTGAGATTTGTTAATCGGGTTATCCTTGTTATTACCGTCTTCAGTGTATTCAATTACTACAGGCTCATTGTCCTCACCTGCAAAGATGATCTCTTGCGGAATGATTTCCTCACCCCCAACAAAGTCTCGCTGAAACTGTACAATAACATCCTCGCCCGATTTATTGCAAAAAGAACCCTGAAATACTGTTTTAAATGCCATTATGTTCTTGATTCATTTACCCTTTTAGTGATTAGCACCAAATCTTTACCTTTTACTATTCCCTCAATGCCGACTTGTACTGTTTGGTTGTTTTTAGGGTTGTCATTCGTTCCCTTGCCGATAATAGATTTCAACTTGCTCAATGGTGCAACGACTTCGGGATCTGATTTAGCCCCGGCATATTCGCCTATTAAAGCGTTTGTCGGGCCATATACAACACCTCCATTTGCAAAGGCTGTAACGCCTCCACCTGAACCGCCTTTGACGTTATCCCCTATAGATGATGCTTTGCTACTGAAGAACGCGCCTAGGGCTATTAAACCAACACCTGCAGCAACCGCAACAAACGGGTTGAGAGATTTAAGGGCTAACTTAATAGCAGCAAGCCCTACCCCTATTTTAATGGCAGCCTCTCCTAGTTGAGTTAATATATTTCCCAATCCTGACAGCAAACCTTGCCCTACTGCATCTATTACACTGGTTCCGCTGGCTAATGCTTCGCCTATGCCTGACGCAAAACCGGATAAACCTTGCCCTATGCCGTTTGCCAGGATATTATTTACATCATTTACAAGTCTAACTATTTTAGCCCTTGATTTTTCTATTTCTTTTTCCTGACGCTTAAAGGCATCCAAGCTTTTATCCTGTACGTTTATCCCGTTAAGTCCTGTTTGCCCTAACGAATTTCTTTGCGCTGGCAATCCTTGATTTACTGATCCAGATAGGGTATTGTTTTGGCCTAATTGGAATAGCCTCGATTGTGCGTCAATTAACTTCTCAACTGCATCGGAGGCGGGTTTATAGCCTAGTTTAATCAGTTCGTCAATTGCCTTTTGATACGCATCAATCTGCTTAACGTTCTTTTGATCGAACGAAGCCCCTGCAAGTACTGATGTTTGTGTAAGATCAATGTTTAATTCCTTTAATACATCACCTAAGGATTTAACACTCTTTGCTGATTTACCGCCAGAACCTAAATCACCCACTTTACCTGCTAAATCAGCACCTATTTTAACTTGATTAGTAATCTCTTTTGTTAGGTCAAGATTACGCTTGTCAAGTATATTGGTGTCAGTCTTTAGGTTGCGGATAGTAGTAGACGATTCAATCAAGTCTTCTTGCGCTTTAGCTAATGCCTTAGCGATAGGAGCGGTTACCCCGGATAGTTCAGCTGTATTTCCTGCCGCGCCTAATGCTGAACGCTTTTTATTTAAAGCATCAATCTTTCTAGCTGCTGCATCGTAAACAATTAAAGCATCATTAATCTTTTGCTGATTCTCTAATTGTCTGGAGCTGTTTTTAGTGATAATATCCTGTGCCGCCCTTGCTCTTGCGGTTGCAATGATAGAGGTGGTTAATCTGTCATAAGATTCTTTGGCCGCTCCATTTAAGAAATTTTCATCCTTAATGTTCTTGAAGTATTCCGGGTATTTCTTTTGCAGTTCATCAACCGCCTGCCCTCTTTGACGCGTGGATATGGTTGTATCTTGTGTAATCGCATATAGCGTACGTAGTTCCGTTAATTCCTTTTGAGCGTTAATCGAGCCTACTAACCTAGCTTGCGATACCGCGTCTAATGTTAGCGCGTATTCCTCTGCGGACTTCTTAGCGTTTTTCATTGCCGAAGCAGCAGCAGCGGTTTCCCGATTTGCACGTTGTTGATATTGTTGGTACAGCAAAACTCCTGCACTAACCAACGATAGCGCAATACCTATGCCAGCCGGCCCCGCTAAAGATTGACCCAAAGCTTTAAAAGCCGCTCCGTTGCTACCCGTTTCAGCGCGTAACCTTTGGAACGATTCTAATAATGGGTTTAGGTTATTTTGAATACCAATAAATCCGAAAGGAGCATCTTGCGCAACCCTACCTAAATTGGTCAATGCAAATGCGGCCTGATTAGACCCTGTAGAAATTGCCCGACCTGAAGTAGCTGAGGCCGCTGCCGCCTGTGCTAAACTACGGGTCACTGTACTCGATGCCGCAGCGGTTTGTGCGCCTAACGCAGTTGCGCTTGCTCCCGCTGTACGTAATGACGCAACAAAAGCCGTTAAGCCTGTGTTGTTGATAGCCGCCACATTACGGCTTACATTTACCGATAGCGAAGAAACTGAACTTCCGGTCTGATCGGCAACCGTAGAAGCCGCTTGCATATTCCGGACAAAACCGGCTATATCTGCTTGTAATGATACGCTTAACTGACCGTCTGCCATGATTTCTTTTGTTCTGCTAACCTGTCCATCATTTGGGCTATTTTAGCTTTACTCTGAACGGCTTGTGTACGGTATTTATTCTTTTCGTCAACATTCAATATCGGCCATTTTTCAATGATATCGAACTTTGCCTTTTTATCCAGGTGAACCGATACGAGGAATCCTGTCATTCGCCTTGCAATAACCTCTAGCCTATCATTTCCCCTAGCGAACCCCTTACATTTAGCTTCAAACTGAGCAACTGTGTAAGCCTCTAATTCATGAGGCAATAACCCCATTTCGCCAAAAGCCAAACACATGATTTCCTCGTTTGTAGCTTTGTTCGCTATAATATCGGCTTCGATTTCCTCGTCACTTTTTTTTTATCTTCTTCCTTAGCTAACGGATTTCTTGCGGCAATGATAGGTAATACACTTTCGTTGAATGCAGCCCATATATCGGTCAATTGAGCGTTGTAATCTTCCTCTAAGGACAATTCGTCATACAAGTCTGAAGCATCAGCATAAGTGATAATCGGCTGTTCCAATCTGATGTTTGACCCGACTAATCCGGCATAGAAAACATTGATAGAAGCCGTAATCACGTTTATATTCTCGTCATCAGATACGGTTGATTTCTTACCCCGTTCTTCATATCGCATCAATGCCTGTACCCCAAATTTCAAGGGATACTCTTTACCTTTAATGGTAACTTTTGCTACTCCGTTCATATTATACTACTGGAGGTGTTAAGAATAATTCGCCTACACCTGTAAGTGTTGTGTCGAACGTAATCGCTTCTTGGTTAGGCTGTGTTTCTGCTTGAGAAGAAATATACACACGCCCTTCACGGTAATAGTTCGTGCTTGCTGCGTTAGTGATACGCGCAAAGAACTGTGTACCCGATTTCCATAACGACATTAACTCGTTAAAGTTAGCATAGTCATCGGCAGGGGCTTGCGTGATGGATATAGCCTGTCCGTTACCTGTGATGTTCCACGACTTAACACCTGACTGAGAAGTTTTAAAGCCTCCTGAGCACTTGTTGGTCGTTTCCTGATCGGCAGATGTTGCGTCCACGCCATTACTGACTAAACACACTACAGGTCTAAAATTAGCATCTACGCCTCTTGTTGCGTTGGGAGTAGTTGTTAAGGTTTCAGTGTCTATTTCGATAATATACTCTGTACCTTGAATTGGGTCAAATACTGGCATGGCTTTAATTTAAAGTTGTTTATCAAAGATACACTGTGCGACTGATATTTGCAACATTCTTGATACATAGCATTATGGTATAATATTGTTCGTAAATTGCGGTATGGAAAAGAAAATAATAGATTACTTAAAATCAGTATTACCGTCTTATTGGTTGATGAATGAAAAATTCAATAAAGAATGGGATACTAGGGTTAATTACCTGCTCGACAATTATAAATTCACAAAAACAGACGGATACAGAGGCACTATAGACGGTGTTGATATATGGGTAGAAAATCATCCGTATTCTAGTTTTACGTTAGATACTAAACTAGGACGTTATAGGCCGTCAAGATCAACTGTAGCTAAGGCTTATAGGATTTATAATCGGTTCTTAAATGAACAAAAGAAAATAGAAATCAAAAAATCTATTCAAAACTCATAACAATGTATGATCCGAACAGAAAACTCATGCTTAGGAAAGATACCGTATGACACAGCTGAACAAGCTAACTCGTCTGTAGCTAACATCAACAAGGGGCGTAAAAAGAAGCGGATGACCTCATACAGATGTCCGCATTGTGGGAAAATACATTTAGGCCACCAAAACAAAGGCAAAACAATGAAGCACGTCCAAAAGAAAGTGCCGATTAATTACGTGCATATTCCAGGAATACATAAATTAGAAGAAGAATAATTATGACACAAAAAGAACAAATCAGCTCCCTCGAACAACGCGTTCAGGTTTTAGAGCAAAAGATAAGCAAACTGGTAAGGACTGAACGAAATGAACAGTCTAGTAGTGACGCTAAGCCTTTACCGAATAGGAGGCAAGAAAGATTGGCGAAGTTGGAACAGGAAGGAGGTGAAGGTGAATCTTAAAGAAATGGATGAGCTATATGACACTTTGATAGCTAAAGGATATAAGCATACAAACTTCTTTTACCAGACAGGTGGCGGTGAGGATGAAGACGACATGGAAGTTTTTATAAAAGACGATAAGGCTGTCACTGGCTGGTACTCTGAATTCCCAAATGTAAGAAGATGTGACGCTGAGGATTTAAATTATATTGATGGTTGGCCGGAATATTCTGAAGTCTTATTATTGTCAGATTGCTGAGTTGCCTTCTCCACCCACTTCATCCTAAGCCAAATAATCTTTTTGCGCTTCCAATCACAACACCGCTCGGGCATTGGGTATAAAACCTCTGCCTGAGCTTCTAAATCACTGCGCAACATAGCAAAGAAATGTCATTTGATGCACCCATACGCGGTTAGTTTCAGTGTCATACGGTATATTTCTGCCCGACTCATAGCTACATTTCCATAGTTTAAATACAGGATCTAATTGCAAAGCGTTTGTGTTTGCTGATGGAAATATCTTAGCCTTAATCAAGTCCCCTATCAGTTCTGCTAACTCAGACCCGCCCGTTCCGGATGGAAATTGCGTAGTTACCTGTACCTGTATAGATGATTGGTCATTCCTAACACATTTCAATACCGGATCAAAGTTGCTCGTCTGGTTTAGCAAGATCACATAAGCCTTTACCGTTTGATTATTGAACGTTAATACTGCAGGTTTAGCAGCGTCCGGCATATATTCCTCGTATACTGGAATAGTTACGTTTTGGTATTTCAGGTCAGTGTTAATGACTTGGTAGAAACTTTTTCGGATTGGCAAAGTAGTACTTTTCATTAGAATGATATGTTTTTAACGGCCTCAGCCATTTCTTTTTTGAAATTTACTCTGTATTTAAAGAATGCAGGAAGTAAATATGGCTGAACGATAATCGAGCCCTTGCCATTGATAAAATATTTTCTCGCAACGGCTTGAAATTCAGGTGGCAAAGTGTTCACGTAGTATGATGCAGAGGGGCCAGTTCCAAATTCCGTCCAGATTGCGATAGGCCCCGCTGCAATATCAACGAATACAGTGCCTTTTAAGCCCTTACTGGGGATGTCTAAAGTATATCCTATAGCCTGACTTATTGGAGTCCATCCCCTGCCATTCACAATGTCTTTCTGTTTCTCTGGCCCATGTGTTGTCGCTATATCTTTTCCTGGCCCCGGGGATGTTCGGATTGCTTGCAACTCAAGTTCTCCTAAGTTATAATCCACCAAACCCCTCGCCTCCTTAGTAAAGTCATCAGTAGCCTTTTTAAGTGCAGCAGACATTTCCGAGAAATTCCTAAATACTTTTGCCATATACCACAAACTTGTTACATTCAAATATAAGGATTAGTAGTTACATTTGGGTTCATTTAAAAAATTTCAAACATGAAAAATACTTTCAATAAAACAACATCAAACTTCGGATGCTACGGACGTAAAAAAGCTGACACATTTTTACCTAACGAAAACTTTGATATTTCAGATGTGCTTAATTCGAATGTTTCAATAAAAGATAAAGCTTGGTTTATCAGAAGAAACTGCGAGTTTACAGACACTGAGTATAGAAAATTTGCAATCGGATGCGCTATATGTGTGCTTCCGATATACGAGGCTAGATACCCTGAAAATAAAGCCCCTAGGGAAGCGATACAAGCGGCACAGGATTATCTAAATAAAACTATAAGCATAGAGGAATTGAGAACAAAAAGAGCTGCTTATGCTGCTGCTGATGCTGCTGCTGCTGATGCTGCTGCTTATGCTGCTGATGCTGCTGCTTATGCTGCTTATGCTGCTGATGCTGCTGCTTATGCTGCTGATGCTGCTGATGCTGCTGATGCTGCTGCTTATGCTGCTGATGCTGCTGCTGCTGCTGCTGATGATGCTGCTGCTTATGCTGCTGCTTATGCTGCTGATGCTGCTGCTTATGCTGCTGATGCTGCTGCTGCTGCTGCTGATGTAGACTACAGGCAATTACTTCTAAGCTTTTTCAAAGAATTTACTTCAGCTATTGAGGTTTAGTTTTTGAAATTTCTAAACTTTGATTAAGCCCCGTTCATTTTGTTCGGGGCTTTTTTATTACCTCTCCGGCAAAGCTTGTGCCTTACCTATAATAACGAGCCATTCTTTCGCTACATAATCCACCTCAGCCGTAATAACCGTAAAATACTGACCTCTCCATTTAATACGCATATCAGGAGTAACGAATTTATCTTGCCTGTAACGAACGATAAATGTAACAGCAGGCGTTAGTATATCCTGCAATGCCTGAAGCGTTCTACCAGCCCTAATCTGGTCAACCTTAGCAGATGTAGACCAGTATAGTACATCAAGTGGATACGTACCGCCTGAGTCATTGGGTACATTCTCCTGCTTGTATATCTCTATCGCTTGGTTAAGGTCGCCTGATGTGATTTGTTTCTTGTTCATATCACTAAATTCCTAGAGTACCTACTTGCCATGTTTAAAGCGGCCTGACTAACCATCGAACCTTCAGGCTGTCCACGTAGCTTATACATGTGGTCTATCTGCGCTAACAAAGCTAATTTAAGTGTCTGTGGCAGTACTTCATAACCAGTTTGATATACACACTTATAAAGAGGTTCATCGCCTACGCGGCCAAACGGTGTATATTCTGCATAACCTCCAGATATAGAGTAGAACCATTGGCCATCACTATTCCCGTTCCAGTTCACCCATATAGATTTAGCCTGGTAACCATCGGTTGAATATTCCACGTCAACCCCTTCAGCATCTTTAACAGACACAACGGATATGGTAGGGCTTAACGGTAACTCTTGCTTACAACCGTTCCATTGAAATTCTAACTCCATCGGTACAAGTCCAATGTTCAGTTCATCCTGCATGATCTGTCTTGCTGCACCCGCTGTTAACGTCAGAAACGCATCCTCAGCCACATAGTCAGCGTCAATGCGAAGGAATGCTTTTATCTCTTGTAGTGTTACTGGTTCCATGTTGTAGGTTAAAGAGCCTTTGCTACGATGTTTATTTTCAATGCCGCAGGATTTATAGGAGAGGCAGTCAAGTTGGTGGCTCTTACGGTAACCACCCCGTCTGTTGCGCAATAAGTCTGAAATATTATTCCTGTAACCGGAGGATAAGTTGGTGTAATTTGAGCCCCGATTCTAACACTAGGCATTGTTACCGTCAACTCCTGCATACCTCCAGAAGCTACTTCTGGAAAATCAAATGTCGGATTTCTAACTACAAGCCCCTGAATGCCTAATGTAATTGGATAAACTATATACGCATGTCCAGCTGTGCTTAAGTGAAGGTTGTCATTTTGCAGGAACAACGCTACGAGTTCAGATAACGCCCCTGTAGCGGTTGCGTCTAACATGTAGTTGTAGATGTCTACCATAACCACCGACCTGCTATTGGCAACAGTAGCACAAGCGTCAACATACGCCTGTTGTTTTATTTTAGAAGCCCCAGAGGCGTCTCCAGGCGGGGATACTATTACAACTTTATTACCTTCTCCCTTAAACACAGAAACAATAACACCGTATTTATTGATAAAATCAGAAATTACCGTAGGATTACCGTCTGTAGTAAGGTCTCCGATATTTCTATCGTTGGTACCCGGCATCATTACGTGAATGTTTCTTTTTGTTTTTGTTATGTCTCTATATCCTGTAAACAGCCCTATTGCGCTAAGAGATGAGGTATCTTGCCTTAGCTGACTGCCACTAGACCCCAAATTCTCTACTCTGAATCCTACCGCTTTTCCTACTTGACTTGATGTTATGTCGGAAGGGTTGCTGATCCCCTTTCCTGCGGTGTTAGAGTCCCCTTCAAATGTTATTTTTCCGCCAACAGTGGAGACGCGTCCTATTGCTTCTTCATATGCTTTAAGAGCATTTGATACGGCTTTAATTTGAACGTCCGTTAAGTATTCCCCTACAAAATAAGATCCTAATGATGTTTTTGAATAAACAGGCGCTCCATTAAAAGTACCTCTAAAAAACTTAAGTTCAGAATTTAATGTAGCCGCTACCGTTGTTGTGTTTCCGTAAAGTTTGTAACCATTGATGAAAAACCCATAAATACTAGACCCGTAAGAAGCTGATATAAACTCAACTCCGCCCCCAAATACAGCAGCCCCAGCAGAACCTATGCCAAATGATTTATCTTGTAAAGACAAAACCGAAGCACCAGAGGCGGGGCTATCTGAAAACAGAGCAGCAGGGGAGTTTGTAGTTTGCTCGTCGAGAACCATAACCCCGAAAGAAAAATTAGTATTTGACAGCCCCTCAGATGTCGGTATTAACCCTGTATCTAATGATTTACCTGAGTTTGATGTTAAACTAAATGCCCTGTCTTGTGTGAAATCTGCTTCAACAAAGCCTGTATTAGTTATTTGCCCCACTACGTGAACCAATGCAGACGCCAAATTAACTCCCGACGCAAAAGAAAGGCGCTTCAATTTAGTATATGCACCAACTCTTTTTATTTCAGTAATAGCTTTATCAACTTGACTAAGTGTAAAAAAGTCAATCCCTCCACCGGACACGGCTTTTATTTTAGTAAGATAGGCTAATGTTTCAGGTTGAAAAACACCTGTTACTACGGCAGCAGAAGCAAGCGTATCAGTATTGGATTGAACTTGTGTAGTCAAAGCGGGTATAGTATCTACTCTACCTTTATCAGTTGCCGTATAATCATTCGTACTTAAACCTTTGCCATCTACCTTATCCACCTTCAAAGCAATAGCCGTATTATAAGCACTCACAAAAGCGTCGTAAACAGATTGCGATACTTTGCCTGCTACGGCAGTGTTATTCGAGGCTACATAAGCCGTATAAGAGTTGTTAAGCGAGGTTAAATCTGCTTGTGACGCTTTACCTTGCAGTGAGGTAATAATACCGCTCAAGTCCTGATCTCCGGTGTTGCTGCCTGTTACCTGTGTTGCGCCTAGTTTCAGTAAAATACTTTCTTTCGTCTCAGAACCTCCGCCACCACCTCCAGAAGCATCAATCAAAGCCTGTACCTGATCTGCATCTAGCTTTGTGGCTATTTGTGATATGATGCTGATTAGATCCAATGCAATGCCGTCCAACAAATCAGCATGATTACCGATTGCGCTCCTTATATTTGCTCCCGTCGCCTGACTAGGTAATTTTTCTGCTGCCATTATGTTAAATCGTAAATTTGTGAGTCATTTAAAATACCTGCATCGTTCAAGAAGCCACCAACAAACAAGTCGGTACTATCGTCATTAAGCAGCCGTATAAACCTGATTTGAAAGCCTGACATTTGTATTATTTTAGTTACGTAAAGATATATAATAAAAAAGCCCTTACCAAATTAATGATAAGGGCTAGTATGGATAAGTTACTAATCTTCTTTTTTGGTGTACTTCTTGGCGATTTTTTGATCAATCAAAGCCTGGCCTTTTATTTTATGAGGGCTTATAATGTCGCCTTTCTTGTAAAACTTTGTGGCTTCAATGATTTCGACAGTCATCCTATCGTTGTAATTGATCTTAGTTTCTTTCTCAGCGTGTTCAGCGATCATCTTTCGTGAATCAAACGCCTTAACTTTTGCTTCTTCTGGCATGTTAATATTATAATGGTTATTTATTTAGCCCCCCGGTTAAAGGGGCTGTTAATTATACGGATGCAATGTCGGTTAAAACGTCAGCAATAGTGTCGTAAAGGATTGCGCCTCTATCAGACTGCTTGATATAACCTTGAGCAAATGTTTCGATTTTCTTAGACACTAAGTTCTTAGAAAAGTCATCATTCTCATAACCTTCGTTATAGATTGCATTCTCAGAGATAACCAATCTGTATTTTTTCAGATCACCAACTAAAATAGCGGTAGCCGGGATTTTATTGGTAAACTCTACTTCAACATCACCAATTGTTTTACCGTTAGGCGCAACGAATGGAGCGATAACGTAACGACCTTCGCCATCTTTTATACCAGCCATTTGAGCCATCCAAACAGTATTGAGAACTGCGGTAATTTTACCATTATAGTTAGCCAAACGAATGGCTGTAGCCATTGCCATAACAACATCCCAAATATTAGCTTCTGCATAATAAGCAGCTAATTGAGCCGGAACAACAAACGCTGAAGCTTGAGCAACAATACCGTTTAAGTTGTTACCAGTGTTGTCTCCTGTTAATACTGCAGTATCCAAAACTTGCTCGATCAACTCGTTTGCATGCTCTCTAAAGTCAGTAACAACAGCAGGAGCGTGGTACATTAGGCGTGTAGTCATTTTCCAACGTTCTGCAAGCTCTTTTGTTTGCAGTGAAGTAGTTTTATACTCTGCATCAATTAAAGGCTTTAATGCGCCCTCTGCTATAAACTGTGCTGTACCTTCTTCGTTAATACGGTCAGTGTAATAGATGTTCTCTGTACCTGGCTGATAAGTAACCGTAACTAAACGCATGAAAATAGGAGCCGGCTTTGGAACGTGACCGATTTCATTGTCTATATAGTTACCAAATAATGGTGAAAATCCACCCGCTACGTTAGGCACAACGTTTGCAGTAGTCATTAAAGCGGGAGCCTTAAACTCGAACGTCTCGTTATACTTGGCATTGCCTTTATCAGTCCCGGTTTTAAAACCGTTATCAGCAATGGTTTTCTCTACGAATTCAACAAAAACACCTTTTTTATTAGCCTCAGATCCTTTGTTTTTGAATGCCAGTGCAAGCGCATCGTGCTGCTTTTGCATTTCTTTAACGATTTCAGTAACCGTTTTTTCAGTACCGTCAAAATCTTCAACCTTTGCCACTTTAAAGGCTGCATTTACAGCATTAGAGATAACAGTTTTAGCCTCTTCAGAAGTTAACCCTTTAGTCAATAGATCTGGTAAAATAGCCGTTACTTCTTCTTTTGCCGCCTGTTTAACTGCCGCAAGTGCTGCAACTTTCTTTTGTTCGTCTGTCAAACCGCTACCTTCACCCCCGTCTGGAGATAAATTAGCGCGGAAAAATGCAGAACCAAGCCCTGACATTGCAGGAATAAATACTTTTTTCATGTTATTGTTAGTTTAAATAAATGTCCCAATAGGACTTAGTTGACTGCTCTAAACGCGGGTCTGGTGTTGCCTGACTGTCTTCGGACGGGTCAATATTTTTGTTAGGCAAAGTGCCTGTTAATTCGTTACTACCTGCAATTACGCAGGATATTTCAATCAGCTTAGCTTCTTTTACAAAGAAACAGTATCCTAATTGTTCGGCCTTAGCATAGTTCCCCAATTTAGGTGCGTATTGACTCCAAATGCCGTATTCTTCTTTGCGTTCAGGGTCATTAATCCCTAACATGATATTGACATATTGCATGCCGACACTATGTTGATTAATCAGTCCTTCTTTATACTGCTCAAATATAGAAGGGTTCATCGACCTTTTAATTAGGGAGTCCATAAATAAAGCCATTGTCTGGCCGCTTTTATTAACCCCTAAGTCAGTCCAATTTATATATTTCTCATATACTGCCTGAGGTATACCCACTTTAGCCATTAACTGAGCAACGTGATCATGGAAATGGTTAATGTTTTTTGCTCCCTTTTGCTCTATGCTATTTGCAAATACATTGTCTAAATGTGAATCTTCATGAGAGTCCATCCAGTTATAAGTATTTCCTATAACAGTCCTTTTAATTTGAGAATCTGTATCCTGGTTGTTTGTTTCGTTAAGAGACTTAATTACGCTTTCCTCGAATTTAGATGTACCGAAAGGGTCTACCAACTTAATAGCTGATTTCTTAAGGTTAACTAAATCCTTTTTGTTCTCCACTAGGTAGTCAAACTTTTCGGACTTATTCGTAAACTCTGGAAGGATTATTTTCATTTTCTAACGATTACCTGCTCTTTTACTTTTTTAACCTTATCCGCTTTAAGCTTTTTAATTTCCTCTTCGGTCAATTTTTTCTTATCGCTCATCTCATTCACTTGTTTGTTACAATAGCAAATATACATAATAATCCGAAATAGCAAATAAATAAAAAATCCACACCGTTTTATGATGTGGATGTGAAAAATGATCAGGATATTATTACCAGTAACACCCCGTACGTACAAAAATAACTTTGGAAAGCATGATTTTTATTTTTTGTGTAATACAAATATAGCTATTTTAACTTGCTCCGGTCAACTTGCCGTTAACTATCCGGTTTCTTTTTACATATTGCTGATACCTTGCCTCACCCATTAAACTTTGAGTGCAGCGACAATTTAGGCGGTTTTTAGCTTCCAACTCCACATCTCCTGGCCTGTCGCATAGATCGCCTCTAAGAGAATACTTATCCTCCATCGGTATAATAGTATCATTAGTTTCTAAATGCGTATCGCGTTCGCCCTTTATACGGCCTAACCAAACTTTATACCCTTCACCATTTCCTTGTTGTTCAATCCAAGATTTAGCGGCTATTTCTTTGCCTAGATTCGCTATTGTGCTGGTTTCTGTTCTCGATATGGTCAGCCCTCTACCCTTGTTGATGTCAAATATTTCTCTATTGAATATCCTAATCCTGCCTAATCGGTCTAACCCTATCTCGTATCCATTAGTCAAAGCGCGTCTGACATTCTCTATAGTTGTTTGATTTAGGGCGTTTTCAATTCCGGTTACGTATGATATGGCTGCCTGTCTTAATTTGCCACTCCAGACATCTTTTAAAAAATCGATCACGCTTGCCTTACTTGCATTGCCGTCCAATCTACGCTGTCTGTAATATTCCAATCTCGCCATACTCATCCCGAACTGTTCATACAATTGCGGGTACATGTTACGCCATACATAACGATCGATCAGCATTTCAACGGGCACGTTTTCTACACCATTGTTCTTAACCCATGCTACCACGTTCTCTACCTGCTTATTCAAAGCCTTCCTAACAATAGGCAACATCTGTTTCTCCGCGTTCTTGTGGAACCTGGCAAACTCTAATCGCTCCTGTTTGAACTCGTTAAGCATTTAAAATCTCCTTAGCCTCATAAAGTAGGTTGTTCTTGTGTATTTCGTCAGTAGCAAGAGTTGAAATATCAGTTATGTTTTTGCATATATCATCTTTTCTGCCAATAAGAAAGCAAATACGATCATCGGCATAAGAATGATTCTTGCCATTTAATATAGTCCAAAACGAGTGAATAGCTCTTGATAATCTTGTCATACCTCAAATATCACTATTATCCTCGTCATTAGGAGTATCAATGTTGTTACAATTCAACGTTTCATCCATATTTTCAAAGTTAGCCATCATCATAAAGGCATCCTCAAACCCTTTACGATATGCGTTCGTTCTCCCATGGCAGTATAATTACTTCTAATGCCGCCATATCTACAGGTTTTCAGGTGCGTTAGGATCGTTAGCGTCTGGAGCATTGGTAAATTCGTCTGATATAATATCTTGTATCTTCATTTGACCGGATGGCACTAATATAGCCTGCCCAATTTCTCCGCCTATCTCATCGTGACCAAATACCTTTCTATTCTCATCTACGCTTGCATAAGGAACGTATCCTATTTCTTTCATTAGCTTCAAATCAGGGGCTAATTCGCTGTATTCAGTAATATCAGATATAGCTATAATGCCTTTATACCATTGTTGTAATATATTAGTCAGTTTCTGGTCGAATTTCCTTAGTTCTGATATGACTAAGTTTGTCACTAAGGCTTTATACCCGGTAACTACGCTGTTTTCACTTGACTGGCTTGCTACAGGAGTTAAAGCCCAAGGTAAGCCAAGTATGGCGAATATGTTTTTCCAACGGCTATCTTCAGATTTGTTAACCTCCATTTCCGCAAGCGTATCGCCATATGGGGTAACTACAACTTTTCCGTTAGTATAATTCATCTTACGGTTATTCCTTGCTCCGGCCATGTCGCTATCCATTGTGGATTTAAGTGACGACATTTGCTCGGCTGTCATCTTTGCAACCCGTTCTCCGTCTACAATTTCAACATCGGAACTAAGCAGTGTGCCGCGACCCCCATTAACGTATGCCGCGCCTTCAGTGTCTTTCCCTGCATTGTTTAAGGATATATCCCTTGATGCTGCAACATCTACCCCGTAACCTTTCAATTCCCCTATATTAGGATTCCAGTGTCTTAAGTGTAATACAGATTCTTTTGGTAGCTTTATTTGTTCTCCATTCTTGCAGGAGTACCTGTAATAGGCAACATTATCAAACTTCGCGTCATTGGTTACGATCTCAACTCTCGAAGGGCTAAGAGAATGCACGTTAATAGGCTTGCTGTTCCTGGTAAGCTCATCGCCAAGTTGTTCAAACCATAAAAAGCCGTCCCCAAAGTTATAATTATGCCAAAAATCCTCCATCGTTTCAATGGTGAACATTTCGCTAAGCTCATGATCCGGCAATTCGTCAACTACTCCCGCCTTTACCGTATTTCTTTCGCTGCTCGTTATGGTTTTACTGTAGTATTTGCCAATAGATTTAGTAGGCTTACCCTTCTTCTGGTTAAATGTGATAGGAGCCTCTATCATTTTACGAACTAATATATTTGCTCCGGTATAGAATATACCATTATTATAGGCCGAATTTCCAGACAGATTCCACCTGAAAACACGATCATTCAGCATTGATACGCCAATAGAGGCATTTGGATTAATCCCCCACAAGGATTTAGCTATAGGCTGTAACACCGCTGCTGTTACCGTCTTGACGTAATTCTTTAACTGCATGCTATAAAAGTAATCTATTTCTATGTATCAACAAAATTACAAATTAACCAGCAAAGAATTCTTGATCTTTTATAACCTTTTTAAGATTGAATATCTCTCGCATCATAAAGGCATCCATTAAATCAGGGGATTGGCCGTTAAGTGCTGCTTTCATTTCGTCTTTACCTATTATTTGTAGCTTACCATCCATATCGGCCTTTTTACGCTTTATTGCTTTACGTTCATGTATTAACCTTTGTCTGACAGTCATCTTATCATCATACATCATAGAAGCCACATGTTCTGATATTTTGTATTTTCCATTCAAAACATTATCCCCCGACCTGTAATAACATTGTGTTTTAACATTGGGATAATTCTCGGGCACAACATTACCTTTAGCATCCCTCATTGGTTTGTCTGGACTAGGATAAGCACGTCCACCGTTGTTAAACTCAATGGCTCCTTCTATAAACCCATCAACAAAAGACCCTACTCCGTCATTATCAAAAGCTATGTATCTGTTTTGAACTGAATGCCTTGATGCCATGCCAGCAATAGATGTAACCACCTGTTTACCGTTTGATTTATCCAGGATCATCATATCAATCAACTCATAACCTTCCCAGGCAAATACGATCAGCTTATCGGATCCTTTCATAGCAATATCTGCGGTAATATACTTGCCTGTCCTGTCAACCTCGTATAAGTTGTTAAACATGCCAATAAAGGCAGCATAATCATAAATATCATTATCTGATAGCACTACTTTCCAGTTTGAATGCAATAGAGCGGCCTGAGTAGCTTTATCTTGGGCCAGTAAATTACCTAGATAAGCCGGGTTTTCTTTGAGCAATTCTTTGTTGTCGTAAATAGTCCCCCCTATAAACGTAACTGATTTAACGAATGACAGAGGATCTATACCTGACTTTTCAGCTACTTCCCCAATGATGTGCCAGCCCTTTTCAATTGCCTCTTGCGGTGTATCGCCCCAAATATAATTTTCACCATCAACAACAAGGTATCTTAACACACCTTTACGCTCCGGAATAGCAAAACCTGTTTCCTGGTCTATCCACCACGATATAAATTCAGCTACCCAACTATCCGGATCAGGGTTACAAGTTGCTCTAACGTAAGGGTTCACCCCGCAAACAGAACGATTACGTGTAAGTAGGTAGAAGAACATTTTTTTAGTGAAGTGGGTAAGCTCATCAAAGCCTATAAATGGAATTTGAGAACCCTGCCAATCGTATATATTTTTCTCATATTCAAGATGCGAAAACTTTAGCTTAGAAACATCGAACACCCACTCTAAACTACTTTGTCTTGGATTAGCATCACCTAGAAGACTGTATAATGTCATCGAGGTGTCCCATAGCCCGCCCTCATTCCTGATTTGTGGATTAGTACGCCTAAATATTACAGACCCGAACCCATCAATATCTTTATACCTGAGTGGTTCCAGAAGCAATGAAAAAGTTTTCCCAACTCCCGCAGCGCCTCCTCCGATACATATGTCGGCAGGAGAAGAAGCAAATTCAAGTTGGTACCCCTCTTGAGGCCGAATATATTTTATGCTATTTTCTGCCATTATCAGGCAATTGGAATATTGTAACCGTAGACTGGTTTTCTTTTTGCTTGTTGTCTTTTTCGAACAATCCAAGGTGCTTAGACAAAGCCTCTAATGCCCTTAGTTTATCGTGAAGTTTAATCTTTCTGTTTGTCCCAAGTTTTTCACCATCACGACTAAATTCATCAAAGGACTCTATCCCCGCTATTGCCCCAGCGGTGTCATCGTCAAGATCATCTATACTTTTTAAGCCACCATCGATAGTTAAGATATTCCTTACATCAGAGAATGCAATTTTACGATATTCATCTAGCACCCTCTGCTTGCTTATGCCTGACTTTTCGGAATATTCTGCCTTTAGCTTAGATAAATATTCTTCAACCTCAGGATCGTTCAATAATTCCCATGCCTTTTGTCTTGAGGTAGCTTCAGAATATCCCGCGTAAATAGCTGACTGAGACCCGTTTAGAGTTTCAAAATATCTATCTGCGAAACGTTTTCTTTGCTCGGTCATGTTAATTATTGTAAACTCAAATATACCCATAAATTATAACCCCTGCAATAAAAATGTTATAGTTGGTCGTTGTACATCCTTTTAGCTTCCTCTATTACCGCTATGTGAGGGTATTTTAGTCCCAGCTTTTTTTCAGCTACAGCAATAAATTCGCCAGTCGACTTCATTTCCGTACTGGCATGGGATGACTTGAATTGATTGGCGTATTCCTCCATAGCATTTAATATTTTGGAATCTATATCATCTGTAGTAGTTATTCCTGATTCTTCTAAAGCTATAATTAAATAATACTCTGCTGTTTTCATAAAAAAATGTTATTTAATAAAAGATGATACTGCATCGCTAACGGTCAAACCTTTTTTATAAGCTTTTTCTATTGTTAAAACATTCGGTTTGGTTACACCTATGAATCTAATCCTGTTATTTACTTCTCTTGCGAACATTAATAGGGATAATTCTTTTTTTGACTTATTATTGTCTTGATTTTTTATCATTGTATTTCTTTTAATAGGTTATATATTCTGTTTTTAAACTCTCTATCTGAATAATCATTTGAAACAAATATGTAAATGCACTCTTCAAGTAGTTGTTTCATTTCAATAGCTTTAGATGCTATTTTAATGGCTATTCTTGACTCTTTTGTCGGAAATGATTGTTCTATCAAAGGAATATCATTGCATCTTACACAATCTTCATCAAGTATCCATTTTGACGTTTTTTCGTCATTCACTTCCTTTCCGGCACCTAAAACGGTTGATTCCAAATCAGAACCGTCAACGGTTTTTATTTCTAAAAGGCAGTTCTTTTCAATAACGTTAGTTAAAACTCTTGTTTTGCTACGATATATGTCAGCTTCATCTTTGGTTACAACCTTTCCCTTTTCGATCATTGACTGAAGGAATTTTTCCAATATAACGCCCTGCTTATAATAAGTTCTTCCTTCATTAGCTTCTACATGTTGGAAGAAAGATACTCCCTCAGCCTCGCAAAACTCTTTTGCTGCCTGCTTTATTTT
>Ga0247815_10000121_pt1 | contig 58860 bp, 89 predicted proteins | sample UWRJL194509B1_FD_181014 | JGI IMG/M metagenome (GOLD analysis project Ga0247815, IMG submission 181014) | Plant litter microbial communities from Arlington Agricultural Research Station in Wisconsin, United States - UWRJ-L194-509B-1 | ecosystem: Environmental > Terrestrial > Plant litter >... | reverse complement strand
CTCTGGTAAATACCGTCTCTTTGGAAAACGATCGATACATGATGGCCCCTGCCGCGAAGGAAGGTAGCGATGAGTGACGCCAATAGGGAAGGATTTGAAGCTTGGGTTGTGCAACGGGGCTTCACAACCGAGCAAACGAATGGTTTTTACGATGAGCCACGCGTCCACGACTGGTGGTCGGCATGGAACGCCTCCCGCGCCGCCCCTGCCGAGGATGTCCGCGCAGTGGTGGATGAGCCGGTGGCGGAAATCGTCTCGAAGTTCGGCGACCCTGAGGCGTTCGGCGAGCGCGAGCTGGTCGCTCGGATGGACATTCAGTCGCTGCCATACGACACGAAGCTCTGCCGCCACGCCCAGCGCAAGGTCGTTATGCCGGAGCGCCTGCGCGAAGTCTGGCTGTTCCTCGACGGGCAAGCTGAGCTGAATGGCTGCGTATTCGGCGAGAAACCGGAAGGCCGCCATAACTTCTGGTGGCGCAAAGAGCTTCGGGCGGTTTTAGAAGATATCTACCCACAGTAAACCCCTATCCCTATTGCCTGCTGCGTATGCGGCGAGGAATTTCCGTGCCTGGAAAACCGAAGGTTCAGCGTTACCCGATAAATAAGGCCGGCACCGACTGGGTTGTCGGCGATATTCACGGCCACTTCAGCAAGCTCCAGTCGGCGCTCAACGTCATCGGATTCAACCCCGCCATTGACCGCTTGTTCAGTGTTGGGGATTTGGTCGACAGAGGACCGGAATCAGTTGATTCGTTTCTGTGGCTCAACAAGCCATGGTTCCACGCGGTGCAGGGTAATCATGAAGAAATGGCGATCAACCATGCTCGCAACTCGCGGGCCGACGGTGGCATGTATCTGCAAAACGGCGGGGCTTGGTTTCTCGCGCTCAACTGGGATGAGCAGCAGAACTATGCAGCGATGTTTGCAGACCTTCCCATCGCCATCGAGGTTGAAACAGACGGCGGCGTGGTAGGTATTGTTCACGCCGATTGCCCTTATCCAAGCTGGACCGAGTTCACCTGGGCGCTATCTAGCGGCGGCCCGGCTGAGGCTGATCATGTGCAGGCAATGGCTCAATGGTCCCGGCGCAGGATCAACGACAGTGACCTCACTCATGTAACGGGTGTGCGAGCTGTGGTCGTAGGTCATACCCCACTCAGGCAGCCCGCCACGCTGGGCAACGTCGTCCACATCGATACGGCCGCATGGATGGGTGGGCACTTCACGCTGCTCAAGCTATCGACGCTCGAATGCTTTCCTCCTGCCAATCCCAAAATGAGTTTCGACTGGGATTAACCCGCTCCCCCTCATTCAATTCATGCCTGCCGGTGTACGGCGGGCGAGGAACAGTCATGCCTGAAAATAAGCACACGCCCGGCCCGTGGCGGATTGTAAAAAGCTTCATGGAATACGAAATCGAGTCTGACAACGTGCGGGACAACGCAGACGATTCGCAGGTTTTCGTTCTGGCCCGAGATATCGGGGGGCGAATCCATGGCGAGCGCTTCGATGACTTCAGCGAGCGTGAAGCGAACATTAGCCTGATCTCTGCTTCGCCGGATCTGCTCGCCATAGCCCAGCGTCTTGTCCGGTGGGACTTGGATTTCCCGGTCAACTGCTACGACGGCTATGCCGGGCTGAAGGCGCTGAACGAGATCATCGCTGACGCCAAGCCTGCAATCGCAAAGGCAACAAAACCACTCAACCCCGCATAGACCCCGGACGGAGAAAGCCATGTCCTTGATTTCAGTCGAACAGGCCGCAGGGATGCTGGGCGTGAGTCGGGCAACCGCTTACCGCATGGCCCAAGACCATCTGATCCCCACCGTGCGCATGCTCAAACGTGGCGTGCGCATCCATCGTGAACAGTTGCAACAGATGATCGACGCCGAAGCCGCTGCTAGTATCCACCCCGCGAGCGGATCGAGCGTATCAGAGGAACTGATATGCCCTATAAAAGAGAAGACTCACCGTATTGGTGGATCTTTGTCACAAGCGCAGATGGAAAAAGAATTCGCCGGTCTTCTGGCACAAGCGACTACGCCGCGGCGAAAGCAATAGAGCAACAGGCGAAAGCCGATGCCTGGAAGGAAAAGGAATGGGGCGTAAATCCGCCCCGGACCTTCTTGGAAGTGATGTTGCCGTACCTGCGCCACGCCAGCCAGCAACAGCGCAGTTACAAAACGACCCTGTATCGAGCAAAGCCGCTTGGCGAGCATTTTACAGGTCTGGTGATGAATGACCTAGCCGGCAAGCACATTCGGGAATACACCACCCGTCGCATGGAGGCCGGGCTGTCGGCGGCCACCATCAACCGGGAACTGGCGGCGCTGTCGGCAGCCATCAACTGGTGCAACGTGGAATTTGAATGGGCGCTGCCCAACCCGGTAAAGGGGCGCACGATGAAGGAGCCGGAAGGTCGGGTCAGGTGGTTGACGCGCGCTGAAGTGGAGCTGCTCTGCCGCACGGCGCGGATGCAGCGCAACGGAGCCTTGCTGGATGACTTCATCCACTTGGCGGTCAATACCGGCTGCCGCAAAGAGGAAATGCTGGGCCTTGAATGGCGCCGCGTGGATCTGGTCAACAAGCTGATCTATCTGGAGGGGGTTCACACGAAGGCAGGGAAGCGGCGGAGCATTCCGCTGAACGAGGGGGCGCTGGACGCGCTGAAAGGACGGGCGGGCTATCGGGCGGAAACTTGCCCGGCATCACCCTGGGTATTTTCACGCAGTAGTGGCGAGCGGGTGGCGTGCATCAGAAAAGGATTCGAGGTGGCCTGCGAACGGGCGGGCATCAAGGATTTTGTGATCCACGACCTACGTCATACGTGCGCGGCACATTTGATCAGCGCGGGGGTTGCGCTGGCAGAAGTTCGGGATTTGCTGGGGCACTCGACGATCACCATGACCGAGCGATATGCGCACTTGGCGCCGGCTCGGGTAAGGGATGCAGTCGGGGTTCTGGACGGGTTGCGTGAAAGGGCAAGTTCACGCTCAGTTCACGCTGATGTTCCAGTGTCTCAAGGGAGGGTGGCGCTAAAGCTCGTAAACCCTTGATTTATATAATGGTGCGGACGGAGAGACTCGAACTCTCACACCTTGCGGCGCTGGAACCTAAATCATCCTAACCAAGTAAAAAGCCTTATCAATCAACAGCTTGATCCGCTCGCAACCGGTCACGCTGTCTCATGAAGGGCCGCATTGTACACGCTGACAAAAGGCGTGACTCACGTTTTGTACACGCGACCATTTCACCCCTCCCCCGGCGTCCTGCCGACGAACACCCCCTCTCCGTTAAGCAGTTCATCACCGAGATTAGCCAAAACCAGATGAACTCGATTACTGTATATCCAAACAGTATCGAGATTAACCATGGGCACCATACCAGAGGCCAGCGAATGGCCCGACGAGTTCACCAGGGAAGAAATGCTCGAGCAGCAAAACGTACTCCTGATCGAGGAGTGCCGGATGCTGCAGGAGGATTTGGCGCGCTACCGGCAGAATCTGGCCAAGATGGTCGACCAGAACGCGATCGTTACCGCCGAGCGCGACCGACTCCGGCGCCAGCTGGACGAACACATATCCGAGCTTTCAAAAATGAGGCTGAGCGCCTGCGAGGACTGGAAAACGATAAACAGCATGAAGAGGGTCATTGCCCAGCGGGATGAGTTGCTGCGGCAATTCAAGGTGCCTGAGCAATACCTTGGCGGGCAGAGCTAACTTTCACATGGCAGGCGTGGTCAACTTCAGATCACGTTTAACCTTTGAGGGGCGCCATGTGTAGCCACTATGAAGCACCATCACGCGCGCAGTTGGTGAAAGCGTTCGGCGTTGAGCCATTTGAGCAGGGACGATTGGACTTGTGGCCGACGTACATAGGCCCATTCATTCGGCGGCCCACCGGTGAGCAGGATGAGCCCGGTCCGGCGCTGGAATTGATCGAAGGCTCGTTCGGGCTGATCCCAGGCTGGAGCAAGGACACGAAGATTGCCCGGCGCACTTATAACGCTCGCTCAGAGACGGCAGCCAAGAAGCCATCGTTTCGCAGCGCCTGGAAGAATGCCCAGCATTGCATCATCCCGGCCGCGGCAATCTACGAGCCAGACTGGCGCACCGGTAAGGCCATCGCCACGCGCATCACCCGCACTGACGGTGAGCCGCTGGGCATCGCCGGCTTGTGGGAGTGGTGGAAGAATCCAGAAGGCGAGATCGTGCACAGCTATTCGATGCTGACGATCAACGCCGACGACCACACGTTCATGCGCGACTATCACAAGCCCGACGACGAGAAGCGCATGGTAGTGATTCTGCCGGCCGGCCTGTACAACGACTGGCTCGACGCGCCCGCCGGCGACAGCATGGAATTCATGCGGCAGTATCCGGCCGACCGGATGTCGGTGCAGCCAAGGGAGGGAGTATGATTTTGGATGAGGGGGCGTTGCCGCCCAAGTATCGCGAGGAGGTCATGCGGCTGATGTCGATGATCGAGGTGGCGACTGATAACGCCGGCGTGCGTAAGGCTGGAAGTTACGCGGAGGGATTCGTGCGAGGGATCGAGGTTGCCGGGGCGTTGCGGGACCAGCAGATCGAGGAGCTGTATGTGCTGATGGAAGCCGCAATGTACTCGCGGCTGGAGATATTGGCGTCTCAGTGATTACTTGTCCGGCCCCTTAACAGTGCCGGGCGTTACGGCAAACTCTGTAATCGCGGCAGTCTGCTTCTGCGATTCCTTGGTCATGCCAAAATAGAAGCCCATCACCTCTTTGGTCATCATGAACCAGGTCGTCATCACGGAACCGACAGTCAGGGCCGCCGTTGTGTTGGTGATCACATCCATGGCCCAGCCGGTCATCATGGCCACCACGATGAACAGCGAGCCCAGCAGCATGATGATAGTGATCGCGGGGCGAATTAGGTCGCGCGGCTGCTGACCCGCCAGCTTTCGAGCGCTATCCCGGTCTGCGGCCTCTGCGGCGTACTGCGCCCCTTCCGCCTGTAACCGGTTAGCCTCAGCGGTCACGGCCAACTGCTGGAGCTGAACCTTGGCGTTGGTCTGCAATTCCTGAATCCGCACCATCGCGTCCGGGTTTGCGGCCAGCGCCGCATTTACCGCGTCCGGATCGTTCGACACGCCCAGTGCGCTCGACACCAGCGCGCCAACCGCCGCGCCCGCTGGCCCGCCGAGCAATGTTCCCACTGTCGGAGCCGCAGCGCCGATCACCCTGCCGATGTCTGACCAGTTCATGCGTCCACCGCCCCGTATTGAAGGTTGCCGGCTACTCGGTTCATCCAGCCCTTGCCGTAAGTGGCGAATGTGGACAGCTTTGTCACGAACAGTATCCGCTCGGCATTCAAGCGCATGATCACGTCAGTGACGGTCATCGCCTTGACGGCAGCAATCGACAGCGGGCCGATCTGACCGTCATCGAGGACGCTCGCCGCGCGCTGAAGCATGCGGATGGCATTACCGTTGCCGTTGTTCACAGCGATGTCGAACAGCTGATACGCCACTGCCGGATCGTACTGGTCAGCCTTAGCGCGGTCCCAGAAGTCGCGCTTGTAGATCGTCTTGGCCTGATCAAGCGTCAGGTTCTTGATGTCGAGGTCGGGATAGCTCATCGCCGAGATCCCGAACTTGGTCCCACGAAGCGCGCCCTGCCCGATCACGCCAGTCGTCCAGTTGCCACGGTCCTGAGGATCAGCGCCATAGCCGCCTTCGTGCCCAACGACTCTTTCAAACGCCAGATCGAATCCGGTCATCAAATTTTCTCCAATAAAAAACCCGCAAATGCGGGCTGGGTGTTCCCGTATATGCAGGCTCTGTGACTGGATGGTGGCGTCCAGTGTTATGCGGTGCCTGTGTCAACTGGTGCCGGAATCGAATCTTCCGGGTTTGCTCTGTAGCTGCTGAAATCTGAAATACCTAGCGACTCAGGCGTAGCCACTTCGGCAGATATCCCGGAAAGGGTCTGGAGTTGGAATCCGTCGGGCGCTTCTGTGGCTACAGGCGTCGCCGCGTCTGCGGCGAGCAGATCGGTCAGGCGCTGAATCTCGGCCTGCGCGGCGTTCAGTTGCTCGGTTAGTGTCGCTGTGTTCGCCTGCTCGGCATCGAGGCTTGCCGCGAGTGCTTGGTTGTCGACGATGGTCTGCGCATTGATTTCACCAAGTACGTCGCTCAGTAGTTCCCCGGTCTCAACGTCTACCAAGGCAAGCTGTTGCGGCTCGCTGATGGCGCTCTGCCAAAAAACGCCGTCTCGATAGACGTAGGTTTCGTACTTCAGATTGGCCCCGGACAGCTTGCCCTTCGTGTCATCGGTGCTGCCGAAACGTAGCAATAGCTCGTAGGGGAAAGTCTTTTCTTCAAATGTAGGCATAGGATCAGCTCACTATCGTTGTGGTGTTGGCGATGAGCCAGTTGGTGCCGTTGGAATAGCAGAGCTTCGCCCCGCCAGTCGCGTTCGTCACAGTGATGTAGTAGCCGCTGAAAGTTGATGCGGAAGGCAGGGTGGTCAGGGTGTATTGCCCTAAAAATGCAGGCCCCGAAGACTTTAATGCGCCGGACACCAACAGAGTTGCAGTAGCATCCACAGCCCCTGCGCCTACAACAGCCTTGCCAGCCCCTATACAAAGTCTGGCTTCGGAGGTAGTCGCGGCGTTTGTTCCAGCGGAAATAAAGATGTGATCGGCGTTTGTTGATGCGTTGCCCCGATAATAGGTGACGGTCACGCTGCCGCTAGTGCTGGTGTTTCGGTGAAATCTGAATTGCGCTGGATCGGTGTTTGTGAATGGCACATCATCGATATCAAACTGCCCGCCTGCTGCAGTTTTGTTGTGCTTGATTGAACCGCCAAGCCCTCCAGATATCGCCAACGGGGAATCTGGACCTACCGAAACGACACCAGTCAACGCCGGGCTAGCAATGGGAGCTTTGAGGTTTAGCGCTGTCAGTTGCGGGCCGCTTACCGGCTTTGCGTTGTCGGCCGTGTTATCCGCCAGCGGTAAACCGACCATCGCCTTCGTAACCTGCACCCAAGCAGATGTAACCTGATCCCATACAAACTGCCCCGCCACACTCGGCAGCGGGACCAGCTTTCCAAGGTCTCTGTTAGCCGTCATAAATCACCTGTCGAAGAGATAGCCGCGAACCCGAATCGTCAGGCCGCCGAGGGTAATGAGCCCGTTGAGGAAGTAGTTGAGCAGCTGGTTGCCGTTGACCTCGACGTCGTACTGGCCTGCCTGATTCGCTTTGACGAACAGAAGGAAGTTGGTCGTGGACAGGGTTCCGTTGTCCGGAGTGCCGAGGTAGGCATCGCTGGTCGATGTGTTGTCGATCAGCGTGTACATCAGGCGGCAGGTCATCGGAACGACGGTGGATGCGTCAACCAGAGTTGGGGCCGTGCCCGTTGCGACGTTGAGCAGGCGCGACTGGGAGATTGCAGCGCCGCCCGGTGGGACGAAGCTGATCCGGTTCGCCCGGTCGCCGACCTGACTGTGCAGGAAGGCCAGCGTCACGCCGCTTGCGTTGAAGTAGAGCGAGCCCAGATATCGGCGCGTCGGGTCATTCGATTTCGTGCGCGCCGTGCCCTGGTACGGATCGGCTGGCGCGGTGGCCGAGGCCTCGAACTTAAGCACGCCGTCATCGTTGGCGATGTAGAAGTGCCGCCATGCGCTCGTCACGCCGGAGATCACCAAGCTCATGTCGTTCTGCGAAAGCGCGCGGCCTTGGTTCGGAATGTACGCAGCGCCCGGCGAAAGACCAACCGTCACGCCGTCAGCCAAAACACTGAGCTTGAGCCCGACAATCCTCGCGTCGTTTACGTTATAGGCCATATCACACCGTCACTATCGTGTTGTCGGCGACACGTACCCAGTTCGTGCCGTTGCTTACTACCACCCCTGCTCCACCGGCCATGTTCGTGCACCAGAGTTGCTTGGCGAGGTTTGCGGATGCTGCGGGAAGACCTGCGACCGTGTACTGGAGAAGTGCGTCGTCTTGAGCCCTGAGTGCGCCGAGGACGACGACTGTCAGAACATCCCCTATCGCATCAGCACCGACTGCAAGCACAACGTTTGCGCCATCGGTTGCCGTGTAGTCAGCCGGGGCGAGAACGGGGCCTTTGAAGAAAGGGATAATTGCGCCGGCGGTGTAGCCGTTCGGTATGGCGAACGAAGTCTGGCCAACGGAAGTGGCCGCGATGTTTTCGATGCGGAAGACGTTGCCGGTTGGCAGGTATGCAGCTGGGACCTTGCTGTCAGCGCCGAGAGGTGCAACGCCGTTTGCTGCGCCGACTGCCGAAGTGCTTACCTTGTTAGAGTCGGATGGCGTAATGACCGGCGTTCCATCCTGACGCGCATACCAGACACACTTCCAGATGTTGCCCTCGCCCACGTTACGGAACTTGGCCGTGTCGCCGGCCTGCGTCGTGATGTTGGCGAGACCTGGAAGAATGATGCGGGAAGTGTTCTGCAGCGTTACCGACGTTGTGAATTCGACCTCGCGGGTGGTGCCGGGCGTGCCGCTACCCAAAAAGGTCAGCGTTCCGGTGTCTGTGATGAATACGGTGTTCGACGCGGCATTGGTGATTTGTACGCCATTGGCGATCTCGACACCGAGCGCCATGCTTACTGGGACGGCTTCGTTGATTGCGCCCGTCATTTTTCCGCCAGCCAACGGAAGTTTCGTCGGGTCGGGAGTGGGCGTTGCCGCTAACGCCTTTCCGTCGGCGCGCTGGAAGTCGCGTACGCGCCATGAGCCGGCCGCGATGCACTCGGCAATGAAAAAATCTCCTGCCGCGAGCGTGATGCTCGCCTTGCTCGGCACTTCGATCTGATTGCCGTCTCGAACGATTATGATCCCGTCAAGCGCCGCAAGAACATACTTGACGTCGCCAATGATCCCCGTGCCGAAGCTTGAAACAGTACCGGTGGAGCCGAGCGTCACCAGATTGGAGGCTACGGCGCTCAGGTCGGTCAGCTCCGTAACGTTCACCGATACCCGTGGAGCGAATACCAAGTCGCCACGCAGCCGGAGTGCATCCCCCGGCGGAATCTGGACGTTCTGACCGTCCTTGCGAACGACCGGCAGGCGGCCGACCATTACAACACCACGTAGTCGAAGTCCTGAGTCTTCAACTCAGTGACGCTGAGGGCTTTTCCCAGCTTCTGGTCGATAGCGCCTGTAGCGGCAGTGGTGGCGTCCAGCGCGGGGGTTATTACGCCGCCTGCAGTGCCGAGGAAATAGTCGCTGCCGATAGTCAGACCGGAAAGACCGCTGTTCACTGCATCCAGGTCGTACACGGCGCCTGTACCCGCAGAGGCAACCGCTGCGATAACGAAACCATGCGCCGGGCGTCCGTTCGAGTTGTCAGCCAGACGGATGTTAAGCGCGCCGGCATTCAGGTATTCGTTGACGAACTTGCCCGCACCGATCGCCTCGCTTGCCACAATCGGGCGGGTGCTGACGCCAGTGCCTGCGTTGTAGACGGACGAGTCGAGCTTGCCGTCCGGCCCGAGCGCAACAAATTTGCCACCGTCCGCAGCGCCTGCAGAGGCGACGACTGGCGTGTACTGGATTGTCTGCCCGGCTACCCGGCGAAGAACTTTGTCTACCACGATATGCTCCTACGCCAGTAAAACCGGCTCATTGAGGTCGATGTAAAGGCGTGTCGCGCTGGTGGCGAAGCCGATGATGAAATCCCAGCCGGAGGTCGGCGGGGTTTGTGTGAGAGTGCCGTTTGGTCCGCACCAGACATGACCTTCCGCCCACGACCAGCCCGCGTCGTCGACGAAGCCCTGCGTCTGGATGGTCAGCGCTGATCCGGTAGAGCCTGCGGTGAGAGTTAGGCCGAGAGCCTGGAATACCGAACTGGTGGCTGGATTGACAGGGTGGGCTAGCAGCTGGCTTTCGAAGACGATCCGCAGCGCGCTAACAGTCTCGCCGGCCGTGCGGATGACCGTCTGAACATCATCGCCAGCATCTGTGCCTGGTCTGCCCTGCGCACCTCGCTGTCCGACCATGATGGTGAATGCGCCAGATTCATTCCGGCAGGACCCGCAGAATCCTTCGGCACCCTGGATGGAGAAAGCCGAATTCATCGTGTCACCTCCGGCAGGATTGACACGGCACTGACAGGCGTAACGGACTGAACATGCCCCTCAGCCGTGATTAGCTCTATGTCGTATACGGCCCGCGTCCAGGTAATGGCAGCTGTAGCTGCTGCGGACAGACGGACAATTATCGAAGACAGGGATACATCCAGCTCGATTTCACCATCCCTTACTGCTTGAGGGTCAGAGCTGAGGCTAAGCAGGACTGGCCCGTCGAGGGTGCGCCTAACCTGCATTCTCGCCGAGCAACCGGTTAGGTCGAATGGGCGATTGAAGTACAGCGCGCCACTGGTAACGAATGGCCTCCAGTCATCTGTTCGTACGCCATTCAGCTCGATGGTATTGGCGTCGATAAATGTGGCGATGTAATAGTCGCCGCTTGAGGTGTTGAGCTCTTCTGGACGAATTACTTTTTCTACGCCAACACGCCAGCCATCCGGGATGCCGTGATTTGGCGCAGTCAGCCGTACAGGTGTCGTGCTCGGCATTCCGGAAATAGGCGCGTAGTTGATCTGCATATCTGCACGGCGATACGCAAACTCAAAAGTTCGACCTCTCTGAATTTCGATGTCGAAAGTATTGCCGCCCATGGAAATCTCCTGCGATTTCCAGTTAGCGTATGTGACTGGCTCTGCTTAGGAAGGGGTAATTGCAGGCACAAAAAACCCCCACCGAGGCGGGGTATTTTGTGCTGTTTACAGCCCATATCGAAGCGTACCTAGCCCCGGCATATCACGCCGCAACATGGCAGACCAAACGATGCTTCCGCACCGCACTGGGTTCTCGCAAGAAAACCCAGTACGCTGTTATCAGCCCATGCCGGACCGAGACTTGCCACGCCACAGCGCACCTAAGCCTGCCACGCCCCGCGATGCCTTCACATCGCTCAGCCACCTCGGGGGAAGTGGCTGAACGCTGTTTTCAGCCCATGACTTGCCACGCCAGGCCCAGCCATGCCGGATCTCAGCCCACCGAAACATGCCGCACCGCATGATGCTTTCGCGCCGCACAGCGCACCCCTTCGGATGCGCTCTACGCTGGTTAATGCAGTCCTTTGGTCATACCGCGTAGCGCTGAGAACTTCGCTACGGTGTCCAGATTCTCCCGGCGCTGATCATCGGTCAACTCAGTAATCCGCAGATTGCGGAGTTTCTGACCCGTGTTTCGGAAAACCTTTCTGACATTTCGATCAAATTCCTCGACCGCGATGCCGGTCTGTTCATGCGGCGGCACCCAGCGATAACCACGCCCACGCACTGACTGTAGGCAGACTTGGTGGCTGCGAAGCAATTCGTTCTTAAACGACTCTACGTTGGCCAGCCACTCGAATTGCCGATCGCGAAACTGATCTGAAGTCATTGTCTTGGTGTCGAGTAGCGACGGCATGCCGAAGCGATTTTCCAGCCACTGGTGGCTGACCATGTCGCCGTATTTGAACTCAGAGAGAAAGTCGTCAACAGCTTGCTTGTAGGACGGGTATTTCGTTACGTCAGACATATGCAACCTCGAATCGACCAAAACGGGGGCGGTATTCACACACGCCGATGAGCTTGCCTGCATCAGTGATGGCTTTCTTTGCCTCATTGATGTCGAGTACGTCGGAATTGATTGCCACCTCAATCTCGGTTGCCCAATCGAGAAAGATTGGACGGTAACGCATGATCTTGGCTTGCCCCACTTTCACGCCTCGACAGTCGACGAATCGCTGATCCTCCCACAACTCGCCCGGGGTAGATGGCCCGTCAAAGACAAGCTTTGCCCGATCCGTCATCACAACGGCTCCTCGCTTCCAGTGGGTGCCCATCTTCTGCAGTTTTGCTCCGGCAAGGAAAGTTGCGTCGAAATTCTGGCCTGGCACAAAAAAACCGGCCTTCTCGTCGTAATAGGCGCCAGCCACAAATTCAGATCGGGCGATCGCCAGATGATCGTCATCAGTCTTCTTCCGCTTGCCGGTCAGCTCTTTGTGAGCTTTGGTCGCCGGGTTGAGCGGGTTAGCCAGACGGTCGCTGTGCATCATGAGCGGCGAGGTGCCGGTGATGCGTATTGTCAGGAGGTCGAGGCTCATGCGGATTTCCTCGATGCATACCCGCCCTGGCAGCCGGTAGAAGTGTAGGCGGCATAAAGTTCTTCGCGCCGTTTATCAAGAGCAGCAAACGAAATATGCCCGTCATGCAGCTGATCAAACATGCTCATCAGGGAGTCAGAGCCTAGCGCTCTGGCAGCGTTCAGCATGTTCAGTTTGTGCTGATGCATCGTCCAAAATCGCGACATCAGCAGGTAGAGACAATGCGTTTCATGCTGATCAAGATAAATTCCGTGCGCCTGCTCGATGATGCGAGCTGTCGGCACAGCAACGTCTATTGGCTTGCAAAGCATGAACTCGCAGACCGCAGGATACTGGCTATCAGGGATGTCTTTGTAACTGCCGACCTTGAAATGATCTTTGATACCGCGCCAGACGACCGGATATTTTTTACGGTCCATTCCCGCCAGTTCAGCAACGCGGTTAAGAATGTGGCGCTGATGGGCTGGTGTTAGAGCTTCAGGCTTATGCTCAATAGCAAGAACGGGCGATTTACCGAAATAGCTATCTTCGAGTTTTTCGAACATTTCCCAGGCTTGTTCGGTATCCAGCATCTTGGCGTGGCGAGCAGCACCGCGCTCCGTCCAAAGGATCATTTGACGGGTGTTTTTCGATATTTGGACTACCTGACTATCAGTCATGTAGTCCTTAAGAGCCTTTAAAGCCGCGCCTTCCAGCTTGTGGAAGTGCTTGCCAGCGACGAATCGACCAGCGTTGCGTTGGAAGTTCTTAATAAGATTGTTGTCATCGGTACCGTACAGCCTTGCCAGCAAAGCAGTGGTCACGACTGGCCGACCGGCGTGTGAGATTGCCGGTATATTTTCAGGTGTCAAAGCTGTGCTAGAATTTTGCATGACGTCGTTTTCCTGATAGTTGACTACGTTACCTGAAGCCCCTTGCGTTACAGCGCTTGGGGCTTTTTCATGCCTGCTTGATCTGCCCATCTTCTTGCTCCAGAGACTTGCGCAAACGAAATACAATCTCGCCGCTGAGGCTGCGACCGTTTTGCTTCGCTTTTTTAGCTAGGTTTTCTTGCATGAGTGCCAGTAGGCGAACACCTACGACTTTCTTCTCTTCTGCCATGACAGGGCGCTCCGTTGTTTGTGGAATGACTTTATTGCAGTTTGTTGCCTATGTAAAGCAACTTGTTGCTTATTTTGCAGCTTCAAGCGTTACGGTGTATTTTTACGACCTCAAGCAACTTTGGACAGATACGATGGATGACCTATTCGGGAAGCGGCTAGCCCGCGCGCGGGCATCGGCGAACATGACGCAGCGAGAGCTGGCGGATGTAGTCGGAATAACCTGGTCACAGATATCGCGCTACGAGGCATCTAAAGCCAAACCACGGCTTGCGGTTTTGCTCAAGCTGGCTGATGCGCTGGGAGTTAAGCCCGAGGACTTGTCTGGCGATAGGAGTGATGATGACGAAAGCAACGAAATCACGCTGATGCTGACGGGGAATGAGACCAAGAAAATCGAAGGCTATGCTGAAGAGAAAGGCATTACGTTTGATGAGGCGGTAAATCAGTTGATCGCTGCCGGAATGAAGGACCGCATGGACAAAAGCCCTGACCTCATGGCCCAGCTTGAGGCGGAGATTCCAGGGGCTTATGAAAAGCTGCTTGAATTGCTAGGCGGGAAGAGCAAATCCTAGAGCGTGGGCAGTCGTGGTGTTGATGACCATAACTGAATCGAGTTATCACCATCATGGTGACAACTGAGCACTTTGCAATTATCAGGGAAGAAACCATGACAAGCGAAGACCAATGCCCGCAGCTCGAACTGTTCACCCGCCTCATAATGGATATTCAGGCCCAAATCACCGCTCAGTCGACCGTGCTCCATGAGCTGATAAAAACGCATCATGACAAGGATGAGTTAGATTTCAGGCTCGCCGACGCTCAGCTTCGACTAGAGGCGGTCATGGGAGCGTCTATTTCGCCGGATCTGGCGGTTGAGAAGTCGGTGAGCCTGCTGACTGAATTGCGAGCATCTGTTCGGAGATAAACGCTGCCAAAGCGTCTCTCGCCTCTCTAGCTCTTTCGTGCTTGTCAGCTAGCTTCTGCAGAACTCGCTCGCTCACCAGCTCGACCAGCTCATCGTCATATTTAGGCAATCCCATCGTCACGACTCCTCTTAATCTGAATCCAAGGATAAGTGACTGATGCATCGCAGCAAGGCCTATCGATCTACCCTGGCAAAGCCTTCGATGATCCAGGTGGCGCCTGCGAAAACCCCATAAAGAACAATGACCGGCAGAACGCCTGCCTTTAGCCAGTCGTAGAAATGCTTGCCAGAGTCATCCAGCACAATCCACGTCACGGCAGCAAGCCATATTACCGAGAGCACAAACCAAAGCCGGCGCAAGCCAGCTTTGATCAGTCTTTTAGAATTAACGTCCCGCATGAATGCTTTATTCCGCATGAGGAAGCCGCCAGTCTATGGGTTGACCACTGTCGGAGGCAACTCAATAGCTGCTTCGGTAGGCTTGGCGTCAGTTGTGAAATATGCAAGCGGACCGGCTGCACGGACTTGAGCTTTGCTGTTCTCTCCGATTGCGGCAAACCAACGCTTGTAAGCCGATGTCCGCATTAGCTGGGCCTCCCGCGCCTTGAGTCTTCCCGGTTGGGATCCGCCGGTTTCGGCCGCCGCCAGAATGGCATCGTGAAATTTCGGGTTGAGAAATAAGTCCTCTGCAGCTTTTGTGATGGGCGTTTTGTCCTTTACCAATATCTTGGTCATAACGCTGGCCGTACCGGCCCCAGGAAACCCGAGTGCGCTGGTGGCACCCTCCGCCACCGAGACCTGCTTGCCTATATCCCAGACCTTGCTTACCAGGCCGCCCTGCTCTGTCAGCTCCTGAAGCATTGGTAGCGTGCCGAGCTTGCCTGTTGAGATGCGCTCCGCAGAAAGTCGCCGCATACCGCCTCCTAGCGTAGCAATTGCATCCAGCGTCTTAACTGTCTCCGGCCGCAAGTACTGAGTCAGTCTTTGTTTCGCCGCCTCATTCCGACTGATGCCGGTGAACCAGTCAACGAAACCTGGGACATTGAGTTGCTTTTGCGTGCCGCTTCTGGCGGTAAATGCATCATTCAAGGATGTGAGAACTGCCTCCTCGCGCAAATGCGGAGGTATCAATTTTATGAGCTTGTCGTAATTTTTGAAGTTCCCGGACTCAAGGTTTTTAACTGCGCCCCCGAAGCTTGATGTGATCGCGCCGGTCATGTCCTTGCCAATGGCCTGAATTAAGTTGTCCTCAAGCCCCTTGCGCTGCGCAACGACCGACTTAGCGGCCGTGAAAGCATCGCCAACACCAGCAGCCTCAGCCACCGCCTGCTGGTCCTTGCTCAAATTGGCGTAGAGAGCATCAAGGGTGCGAGAGCTCGATGAGGCGAACGGCCCTCGACCTTTATAGCCATCGCCGACGTCTTTTCGAACTGCATCTAAGGCGCTATATGTTGGATGGGTGGTTACGGTCTGAACTGTGCCTGGAACCAGAGGATTAGGAATGGTTTCAACTTTGGGCGATAGGATGCGAAGCGCTTTACTTTCATCAGCAGAAAGGAGCGGCGCGCCGCCAAAGTCAGCGGCGCGGCTCTGGATATACGAGATCGTCGCATCTGCCGGCGCTTGAGTCTGATTTGGGATTGCATCATGAACATGCTTGTAAAGGTCTTCAGCCTGACTATTAAGCCCGTTGATGGTGTTTTGGCTTTCGACCCGAAACTTGTCTGAAAAAGCACTTTTGTCCAGCGATCCGCCAGATTGAGTGACAAGGTCGTCAGCCTTTTGCGCCAGCTTCTGATAGGACATCGCCTGCTTTTCGTTGGCGGCGCTTCCAATAATTGAGGCGATTGCCCCGTTCAGCTCTCTAAACGGCTGACTGTTGGATACTTGGCCTGGCAATACATCGCCCATCATGTCCAGGTGAGCGGCGGCGTCCAGAATCTTTGGATCTGGTGCGGCCTGCTCTGCCAAGTTTGCAAACTTTTCTGCCTGCGTTCTCGGGCTTGCTTGTGCGGCGTCGGCAACGCTTTGAACTATTCCTGACTTATTCGACGGGACGTCAGTCGCACCCGTCGCCGCATTGACCACATCCTGCGACTCGCGCGCGGCCTGGGCGCTAACCTGTTGCTGCGCCGCGACTGCCTCAGCCCGATCGGCAGACGAGCGCAGTAATTTACCAGTTCCAGCAGCAACTGCCGGGAATGCCCCGCCGAGCGCTCCACCCAGTGCAGCACCGCTAACGGCTTCCGGCAAACGGTCAGCGATATCACCCTCAGCCGAACCAAATCCATACGCACCGCCATACCCGGCTCCGACCAATGCGCCTTTGCCGATATTACCGGCGAGAGTTGCAGCGGGAGCCGTGCCACCAGTGGAGATAGCTGGAACAATGCCTCCGATGAGGCCGCCGGCAATCGAAGCAATGGGGTGCTGATCTTGCCCCGCTTTCAACAACGCACGCTGGTTCGCAACGTTGGCATCGTAGCGCTGGCCGAAGGTTTCTCCGGCGGCCCCGTTGCCTGTTGGAATCAGCGGTTGAACGGCAGCATCTAAGCCGGCAATGATTTCATCTTGCAGTCCGAAGGTGATGCCGTCACCCGCACCGCGCGCAAAGGCCTCGCCTGTGCCTACCTCCGGCGGCGTCGCTGGTTGAGCCGGGGCCGTCGACACCTGAGGGTCGGGAGTTGTGGCGGATGGCTGATATTTGCTCCATGGGCCGCTTGATGCCGGCTGATCGACCGTGGCAGACGAAGCTGGGGCTGCTTGATATTTCTCCCATGGCCCGGCCATTACTGAGCCCTCCATGAGGACGGGCTTGAAGGATCGCCACCGAGGAATACATGGCCGTCCTCAATCGCGCCTACTGCTGGCGCGCCCGGCTGGGCTGCGGGCGCGGCGGCGACTGGCTTCGCAGGATTCGCTTTCTCGTAATCGGTGATTTTCTTACTCAGATTCGTAGCGATGTCATTGATGCGTTTCTTGGTGCCTTCCTCGCCACCCATAATCCCGCCCTCGGTGACGTTAAGCCCAGACCCGATGCGCGCTAAGAACTCAATATCCTTATCAGTTAAAACTCCAGACATCTTTGGAAGATTTTCCAAGGTAAGAAGAGACTGAAGCCGGTTCGCTCTATTGATAAGATCTTGCGATCCCTGATTGGTGGTCGGAAGCCGGGAGTTGATAGGTCCAGTGATGTCGCCAAATCTGTCGTCCTTCGCAATTCCGATAGCCAGATCCCTCGCCTCTTTCGCAATATCAATCGCACCCGACTTCTTGTCGGCGATGTCTTTGGCAGTTTGCGCAGCCACTGTCTTCCTGCGCTCAATTTCCAGCCTGTCCAGTTCGGCCTTGTTCTCTGCTTCGGCCTTTTTCAGGTCCGCCCCTGGCGCCGTGCCTTTCAGCTCACTTTTACGGCGCTCAATTTCAAGGCGGTCAATCTCTGCCTTGTTCTTTGCCGCTTCTACTTTCTGCGCAACCTCCGGCGCAGTGCCGGTCGCCTCCGCAGTGGACTTCTGCGCCGCCGCATTGGCTTCTGCCGTTTTCGCCTGCGTTAACTGAAGAGTGGCGCCTTTCGTACCGTCTGGATCAGTGATGCGCCTTGCGGCGGCAAGCTGATCGGGCGTTGCTGTAGGCGACTGCGCCGCCGTCATGACATCCTCCAGACGCTGCGTTTGCCGCGTTTGCGCCGCTGCCACCTGTCCGGTACGCAGGTCTTCAAGCGACTGCTGCCGCCCTGCCACGTTAGCGTCTGCGCGCTGCCTTCCGAAAGCTGTGGCTAGGTCGCGCTCTTTGTCATCGCGGGTATACGGCTTGCTGCTGTCGTGCACGATGTTCGTGTTGTTAGCGATGTACTGGGCTCCTTGTGCCTGACCCAGCCGGTCTTGAGCCTTGTAGGCATCACGAAGGTCGATTGCACGCTGGAATCGGGTCAGCGCCAGCTGAGAATCGCCGGCCTGCGATTGACTGAAGCTGCCGACGCCGTCGCCGAGGTTTGCGGCGCTGCCCAGTGCGGCGAACTGCGGACCAGACGATGGCGCATCGCTGCGGTAGGCATCAGACAGGCTCTGCGCAGCAGGCGTTGCCATAGTGTTGATCGGAGGCAATCCACCAGCCGACCGTAAATCTGCCGGCGCGTTCGTGAATTCCGGTACGCCGTCCGCCCCCACTCTCCCTGCTATTTGATTTGTGCCAGAACCGATACCAGTTTGGCGGTATGCCGAGTCGAGGCTGCGCGTGTCGTTGATTGGGGTTGCGTTCGCCACCGGTGGGGGCAGAGTACTCAGCGAGATTCCGTTGCCCGCAGATGCCAAATCGGCCGGCGGCTGAATTCCCGGAGCTCCAACTGTCTGCGGCGCACTGATGGTTTGGGATAGGTCAGCCAGCGTCTTCGGCCCTTCAACCTGAGCGGTTGTCGGGTAGGTAGGCGAATTCGCAGTGGGAATCACCCCCACCGGTCTAGCCGACTCAAGCGAGGCTGGCCCTGATGGCTGTGGCGGCCTTGAAAACTGCGTCGGATTGGTAAGTGCTGTAGCCAGCCCTGCCGGCTGAGCCGCTTGCTGTTGTTGCGGCAGCATCGCGGCGCCAGCCAGACCGCCCGCCACTGGCACCGCCGCCGATGCGCGCGCAATGGGCCCGCCTGTCAAAGACTGAACGCCATTTTTTGCCGCGCGCTGGGCGTTTGTCATGTATGCCTGACTCAGGTCGCCGATCAGATCGCCGTATGCCATTGTGGGTGCTCCCGCATGTTCACTAATGACCCGACACTATGTGACTAAAGTCCGCGGTCAACCGGAGACAACGACCGGGTTCTCGTAGGATTTTACGAAATCAGTCCAGAAATATTTCAGTACCTGGCCGCCCGACTGGATGGAAATCGGCTGCACGATCACCTCTCCCGTCTCTTCGCTTTCTCCTGGCGTCGTCGGGACTGAGCCATCTGCCAGCGAGAGACGACGCAAATTCACGATCGCGTAGCCGTCAGCTGTTACGCCCTGAATCACTGGATCATCAGGCAACGCCATGGTCGATATAGGCGTTTCGGCCGAGGTTTCCAGGTCGAAGACATTAATCGCATATTCTGACTCGTCGGCATAAGCGATGCGATTGCTGTCAGCAAGGAAGAACGCCTCGGTTCTTCTGGGCATGAATCCGGTCCTGCCGATGAAGTCACCCGTGACTGCGTTGAACACCCCCGCCGCGTAGCTGATGCCGTATTTCGACACAATCAGGAACTTCGAGCCGTCAGGAGATATCTGGACAGTGGTCGACGCTATCTCGCTTGCTTCATCCTGCAACAGGTCGATTGCGTCGCCTGTGGCGAGCGTTGCCAGGTCGGCGATGTACGCCATGCCTGACTCCTGTATCAGCAACACCCTGTCGCCACCAGGGAATATCGCGAAGCCGTTAATTGTTACCGGCAGATCGCGCTCAACGGCTGCCGTGTATGGCGGCGCAATTATGGCAATTCCAGCTCCCGAGCCAATGACAAGACGACCATCTTGCGCGAAGCCAGCGCCCTTGCTCTGCCCGCCGTTCAGGTTGTAAGGGACTGAGTGCTGACTGTTAAGTTGAAAATTCAGGAATGAAGCGGCCGAGTTTTCGCCGAGGTCGCGCGTCTGGACATACACCGCGCCGTCATAGGAAACAGCCTGCGGGCCGAACGCGCCTGATGGCGGCAGGGCAATTTTCCCCGTCGGCGAAACTTGATCGGTATCTATGGCGTAAACCGATGTTACCGATTGGCCGGTGCCGGGATCGTAAACACCGCCGTCCCTGAAATAGATCTTCGTCATCATTAAACCCTCACCACAGGCTCAGATCTGGCCTGCGCAATGTTGCCGCAATGGATGGTGCCCGCCGGGGACCCGTACTGAAGCATTTGCATCCAGTTGGCTCCTGAGTCGTAGCTGATCCAAGTGACGCCTTGGGTGATGTCTTCCCCGTCCCACTGTTCGCCACTCAGACCGGGACGGCCAAGTCCTCGAGAGGCGATAAGGGTGGCTGGATGGCCGCCGTTTTCAGGGTCCAGTGGATCGTAGCCATCACTTTCGGGGCGCAACACTTCGATCCGCCCGAGTTTTGGCGGCGAGGAAAAATCAGGCACGAGGCCCAGCGCCAGATCGACATAATTGAACGCGTCGATCTCGCTTGTGGGACCTTCGCTGTTGAATCCGGTGTTCCTCATGGTTGGGTCGATAACGCCTTCGACCCGGACCAATCCGGTTGTCAGGCTGAACGTGGCGATCGCCAAGTTACCGTCGGGGCAAAACATGTATTCATCAGCGGCGCGCTCAGAGAGCTGAGTCGAGACGTAAAAGGCAAACCTCCCGTTCCCTATATAGGAAACCTGGTCGTATGCCGCTGGCAGCGAAATCCACTCGCCATAGCTGTACAAGGAACTATCAAGAGGAAAATCGACGACACCATAGTTCGCTATGGCCTGCTCCCCCGTTCCGCATGCTACGCACATGGCAAACCCCGGAATGCCTTCGTAGGCAACCGTGGCCGAATCCCGGGTGACGACCACCACCCGCAGCAGCGGCATCTGACCTGGCGCAAAAAAGGAGAACACAGGAAATACCGCGGTCGTGCCGTCAGTATCACCGCCGATTGTGAATCGGCCTTCGTTAGCCTCGCCGATATCCCATGCCGCCGTGCTCCCGCCATACATCGCCGCCCCGCTGGATGAGACGCCGCGAGCCATTGTCGTCTCTAAGAGGTTCATCGTGCGCACCACACCCTGATCAAACCAGTGAACATCCAGGAAGAGCTTTGCGTCGAACGGCTTCGCGCCAGCTGGCTCGCCATAGTAGTCAGGCGTTCGGTCGATGAATGAGGCCGCAATCATCACAGAGGTTCTGGTTCCGTCTTCATTCTCCAGGGTGCTCACAGGGGCGCGATAGGTGATGTTGTTGTCGTACCAGAGGCCGAGGAATCCAAGCGCCGTTCGATCAATGAGCAAGGGCGTTCGCTCCAAATCACCACCGGCGACCTTGTAATTTTGCAGGATGGTTGCTTCCGTTCCGATGACCTGAATGTCGGCGATCCAAAGGCCGCGCGATCCAGAGGGAACACCCCCGGCGATGCCGTTGGCGTTTTCTGCCCAAAATCCCGAGCCCGCAGAGGGCGACGGGTTGCTGTCGTACCACTTGTACGGACCGCCCTCTTCATAAACCACTTGGGCGGCAATCGTGATTTTGAATCCGTAATTGCCGTCCTCATCAAAGAACGTAGAGGGGCGGCCGCTTGCAATCCATGGGTATTGAGCTCCGTCCCAGTTTTGTTCGTAACCCGTCTCTGGGTCGTCCTGTAGTCGGGTTATAGCGCTGGCCCCGACGGCGCTCAGCGCACCCTCCCCGATATCCAGTGTCCAGCTGGCCAAAGGAGACGTTGGCTGCTCAGGGACTTGAACCCCGTCCTGCCATTTCACCGCGTTAGGAGCGACTACCACCATTCGCCAGGCGAACTTATCGCCAGCTCGGGTGAACGAGAACGGCCACCGATACCCCTCGACGCTCAGCAGAGAGAAAAGATGGGCGGCTCCGGCGTCGATGAACGGTTGCGCCAAGCCCCAGTAGCGGGTCGGCGTGTAGTCAGCGGCCGAGGCTGCATCGCCGATCAGCAATGATTGGTATGTTCCGGCGGTGATCAATGGGTCGGTCTGAGGCGGCAGGATGTCCGTCACCCCGCCTTGAAGGTATGTGTCGCGGCCCTGATAAAGTGCCTGGATGTAGTAGCGGCTGTGGTTTGCAGTGCCGTCTACTAATTTTCTGCCAATCAGGCACAGGTCAGCAGGAATATCGAGAACAATGGCTGTGAGCATATCGCCAGACTGCTTTGCGATAAGTAGATAGCCCTCAAATATCTGCCGCTTTACTCCCCCCGAATTTCCTCGAGACGAGAGAACGTTCGCCATTTGAACGACCCTGCGCAGCAGCCAGGCCCCCGACGCGCAGGCGACCCGCCTCATAGTCGCCATTATGGAGTTGCCGCGCCTGAAGTGATGTGCGCGTCGAGCGTACCGATCGCGCTCGCTGCCTTGCCGGCAATGTCGCCAAATGCCTGGGCGGCATAACCGTGCGCCTGTCCGGTCGAGTCGGCGCCATAGTTTCGGATTCGGTTGCTATCGATGCCGCCGTCCACGCCAGCCTTTGTTTCTGCGGCGCGCAGCTTGAGCTGTTCCATATTCACTTCGACGCCGTAATAGCTCGACAGCGCGTTGTAGAAGCTCTGATACGCCGAGGCTTTGATCTGAGCCGACTGGGAATCAAGCTGATACATCGAGGTGTAGACCCGAAACATATCGGACGCGGCATTGAGGATGCCCAACTTGAGCTGAGTGGCGAGCTGCACGGCCTGCTGGAGCAACTGAAGTTTGATGTCGGCATCTTTGATTGCTTGCTCGCGGCTCACGTCCAGGACTGCGTCGACGGCACGCCGCTCGGACTGGGCCAACTGGTCAATAAGTGCGCCAGGCGGCAGAGAGAACCCGCGGGACGAGAATGCAGCGCTCAACGTGGCTCGCTCAGAACGGACACTGCGCCCGGCTCGATCGCGCGACTGGTTCCAAACCATTTCGAAAATGGTGCCGGCCATGCCGAAGGGTTTGACGCCGCTGATCACGCCGACGAGATAATCCTCGGGCACTCCCTGGAAACCGCTGTTGATCGATGGGAAATACTTGTCCATCCATGCATCAACCTCGCCGTTCACGCTCGCGATATTCACCGCCGCATTGTCGGTACCGCCGAACAGGTCGCTGAATTTCGGCGGCTCCTGAAGGTTGATACTGCCAACCGTGTAGGAGAATGGCGTTTCCTTGAGGTTCGGCTTGGCCGAGACGTTGATGCGCCCGGCGCTGCCCGATGCGTAGCTCAATGACTGTTGGGCCAGAGCAAATAACTGGCTGTTGGTAGTGTCAATGCTCATCGCTTGGTTCTCCTGGCGCCGGTCGCGGCAACCCATTCAATGTTGTCGAGTTCGGCGTAGGTCGCGTCTTCAATCTCAAGCCGCAGCCGCCAGTAGCGGGACGAGACGCCCTTGGCCGGATTGATTCGGGCCTCTGAGCTGTCACGCTGGATGAGTCGATATTTGGCATCGCGACCGAAGTCGTCAGTCAGTCGTGCGTACGCCACGCCGTCAGTGGCGATTCCGAAGAAGACGTTTTCCATGCGCTTGGTGCGCGGGCTGCCCTGATCATCGGCTGCGAAGTCGATCAGTGCGGAGAGGGTTTCGCCGTCGTCCGTGCTGCCATCAATCTTGTAGAGCCCGTCCGGACGCACGCCATAAAGGTCTTGGCCGACACGGCAGAAGTTGGTGAATCCGAACCCGCTGTATCGCGTGACCGCGCCGGTGGCGATGTTGGTGGCGTACTGGATCGCCTCGTTTCGCGACTGTGACGAGTAGTCGCTGATGATCAGCCCGCTGCGCAGCACTGCGTGAAGAATGAAGTTGGCGCGCGCCGACGATGACAGCACCAGGCTTTCGACCAGGCGAGCATTCATGCCGATGAGCACTTCTATCGTGCTGCCGATGGTCAAGCGCTCTGTGATCGTGGCGTACAGGACGGGAGCGAAAACGACGCTCGCTCCTATCACCAGTCCTTCGTGGATCGTGGCGCTGAGGAAATCCGTGGTGTCTTCCGCCTCGACGTCCGGGCCATCCATTACAAAGCTTACGCCGCTCTGGAATTCTTCGGACGCGCGAACCAATGGGCTCATATCGAAGTCCAGCACGCCGTAATCGACGTACAGGCCGTGATCCACGGCAGACATCGACATGTCGGATACTGTGACAACGCCGTCGAGAGCGATCACCGGCACGACCGCATCGGCGGCCATGACCCCAGAGGCAAACCCTCCCAGCAGACGATTTTCCCGCGACGACGGGGGCTCATTGCCCAGCAGTAGTGGGTAAAACGACGAGCCGGTGAAGAGCTTTTCGATAACTGGGTCGTCGGTGAAATCGCCGGCAGCATAGAGCGCCGAGGTCAGACGCTTGGAGCCGGTCGATCTGTTCGCGCTGGTAACAGTAACGGTGCCGTCCGAGTAAGTGACGACGCCATTGGCGCGCGTGATCCTGACTGACGGGTTGCCGGCGGTTACAGTGCCGAGCGAGCCGCGCAGTACACCCCTTTCGTAAATTCGAAGCGTGCCACCGGCAAAGTAGATCCCGTGTTCAATGTCGCTGAACGACCCAATAACTGCGGATGCCGGGGCCAGCCCGCACAACACTGCGCCCGAGGGGTTGGCTGGCAGCGTGAATTCGAGAATTGCATCAGCATCAATCGCCGCGATGCCCCGCCCGCCTGAGTTCCAGCCGACTTGGCCATCAGTTACGACAGCAGCCTCAGAGCCAGCGACCGCGGCGACTGCGGGGTAGCAGGTCGTGATCGGCGCATTGGCGATGACGTAAGGCACCAGCAGGTATTCAATGACCGAAACGCCAAGTGCGTTTTTGGCAGTGACGGCGATGATCGGGTAACCCGGGATCTGCTGAACCCCGGTGTTTTTGAAGGACGTCACCTTCCGATAGACGACCTTCGTCCCGCGAGTGGTGACGCAGTAGGCCGGTCGCGCCGTAACAGCCGGAACCGCAGCGACGTAGGTGTTTCTCGTCCGCTTGGTGATTCGGTTCGACATAGCGGTCTTCCCGATTAACCTGCGGCGATGGATGCGGTGAAGTAGTTCACCTTGCGTTCGTCGCCAGCGGTCCAGGTGGTCGAGCTGACAATCATGTCTGCGTCGATCAGGCCAACCGTCCCTTGCAGGCGATTGAGCGTGACACTTGCACCGCCGGCGTCCGATGGCAGCTGCATGCGAAAGAAGGTCGGCGTTCCGGATACGGTGATCTGACCCTGCCAGACTTCAGAGGATGATTTCTGGATCGAGCCGTCAGCAGCGTTCGCCTCAAGCGAGACGCCGCCACCGGTGCCGTTCAGCGAGTACGTCAGCAGAGGAACAGCGTCTCCCGACAATGCCGCATCCGCCGATGCAGGAGCGGTGCCGGAATACACGGTGAGAACAGTTCCCGCCAGGCCAGCCTTGAACGAACCGGTGGCGAGCATGTAGTTGCGAAGACCAGTGCTGCGCTTCATGGCGATACGCCTCCCAAGTTGATGTCGCCGGCGGCAATGGTGAATGTTCCAGCGCTGGCAGAGACAGGTGCGGTCAACGGCTGACTGCTGACGCAAGTGCCGCCGCTGGCCGCGGTCCAGATCGAAATATGCGTGAGCGTTGCTGTCGCGCTGAGGGTGAAGTTCAGCGCAGAGCTCGACGCGGCCGTACCGGTGCTGGTATTCACAGCGAATGCGGTTGGCTGCCGGGTGTAACTGCCGTCAGCAAGCTGATTGGCCGACCCTGCATCGCCGGGATTACCCGTGTGCAGCGCAATGTAGAGAGTGCCCGGCAGCAAAGTGGGCAGCGCGATGTTCCGTCCGGCAAGAGTCAGGCTCATGGTCAGGCCGCCGAAATCAGTGGCAATACGATCGCGAGCCGGAAGGTAGAACCGGCCGGGACGTCGTATGGCGATGCGAAACGGGAGATTGACAGCAGAATGCCGCTGTTGCTGCCCTTGCCTGGGTTCGAGCAGAGAAACCCGGTGTACAGCCGCGTGGTGGTCGTGAACGTGAATTCAGCCTCGGACGCGGTGTTGTCGATGGTGTCGACACCGTTGTAGGTGTCATTCCAAACCGGCCGGGTCGCTTGCGAATAACCGACCGCCTCGCCTACAGCAACAGGAAGGTCTGCCGAGCTGGTCGCGCTCGATGGCACGTAGTTGGCCGCACCAACGCCGATGTACCAGCTTGAATTCATCGTGCCGGTGCCGCGAATCAGGCCAGCAATGTGGTCGATGCCGGACTGGGGAATGATGTTGTGGTCTTCGAAGGAAACGATCACCTCGCCATCCGGCGACACGACCTCTCCGCGATAGACAAAGCCGAGCTTTGCCAGGGCTTCAGGAATGACGGTCATGGGGTGATGATCTCCGCTCTGTAATAGTCGCTGGCAATCAGCGGGTTTGGTCTTTTGAGGCCGCCCATGGTGGTGATCACCATCTGAGAGCCGTTGTGGTCAATGAGACCGGACGCGCCAAACGCTCCAAGCTCTGGGGCAAAGTTGGCCTGGCTTAGCAGGGAAACGCTGCCGTCGAGCGCGCCCACCGCGAGGCCGTACTGCGTCATCCAGCACGCGCGGCCGTCAGGAAGGATTGAGCCGGTGCCGGGAATGGCGCCATGATCGAGAACCTTGCGTTGAACGACTTCCGTCGAGTCCAGCGCGGGCAGGAAGTAGGTCTTGTCCGCACACACGAACACCCCGCCGTCGACCTGCAGGACAATGCTGATTGGCGCCGGGTACTGGAAATAGGATTTGGAGCGGTCAAGCAGATGTGGGCTCATTGGCATCGTGTGCCAGAGCGTGTTGCCATCGGCGATCAGGATCACTGAGTTCAAAGAGGCCATGTGGTCACCGCCGACAGGTTCGCGAATGTTCAGCGTCTCCAGTCGCGCCGTGTCGTCACGCAAGGTCGTCACGACGATGTCGCCAGTGCCTTCGAACTGCTGATACAGCGCCTCACCGTTGCTTGTGCTCATGTAGAGCCGAGCGGTGTAGCCCTCGGGGATGTAAGGCGACAGAAAAATAAGCGCCGAGCCTTCGCTGATTGCTATCTCGATCGGGCTGGTGGTGCCGCCCTCTTCTCCCTGGGAATTCACCAGCGTCATCGCGGCTTGATACGAGCCACCAGCAAGCCCGCCAGACGCAACGGTCGGCAATGGCTGGGCATTCACCGCAGGTACACCCCAGCGGCGCAGCGTAGAGCCGTTGAAGCGCAGGTTTTCAGTGGTGGTGCAGAAGAACAGCTCTTCGTTGTGCACCGTGCCAACCAGTCGCCCGGCGCCGTCGATCTGGGCCAGGGTGTGCGATGTGTTGGTCTGGGTATCGAACGCAATCAGGGACGTGCCGTCAGCGAAAACAATCTTCGAGCCAATAGCCAGCGCGCCGCGAGCATTGGTTGCTGCATGGCGCTGGTCGTAGCCGGAACGGAGCCCGAGCACGCCACCCACCAAAGGATCGAAGTTCACCAGGTCACGGACAAAGCCATCCGGCATTTCTTTGGAGTTCGCGCGGTTATTGATCCCGCCTGACCATGCGCTGTTGCTCGCCATCACCAATTACTCCGGATCTGGCGTGTGCAGGCACCGCGGCGCAGGATCGAGGCTTCAAGCGCGGTTTGGCACCTGACCAGGAATTCGGCATAACGGTTGCTGGACTTGGCCTTGTCAAAGGTTTCGGCGTCGCTGACGTTGTAGGCCTTATAGGCCAGGTACAGCAGCAGGTGACGGCGATCACTTGGCAGCATGTCCGGGATCTTGTCGCACTTTTCGAGCTCTTTGACCGGGCGGCGAATGACCTGCAGGCGGATTTCGCCAGCAGCCGTCGGTTTCGGATGCAGCTTGAGAATACCGACCGGATTGAAATGGAAGTGCGAGCCGCAGCCGCCATATGCCATCCAGTAGCTGCCGCGATATCCGTCGCGGCAGCGCTGAAGGCGGCAGGACGGGCTGCCATCGAGCCAGGCATCGACGACATCAATGATGCAGGGATCAAGCTGGAACCGGTCTTCACCGACTCCGTATTGAATCAGGGTGACATCGCTGTCTTCGTCGTAGAAGCTCTTAGACTCGTCGGCGAACTCCGCCAAGCCCTCATTCGTCCAGCGCACCAGCTGGCTGTCTGACCAGAAATACGGCTGCACGTTGTCCTTCTCGTCTTCACGGAAGGCTTTGATGAGGGCTTCGACGGTTTCGTAGGCCATGGGTTATGCCAGTGAGTCTTGGAAGTGATCCCAGGCATCATTTGCTTGAGCGCGGGTTACGTTGAAGCCGACCTGAGCTTTCAGGGCCTTCAAGGTTGGGCGGCCGGTCGCATCCAGGTCGTCAGCTTCGTCACGCTCGACGATTGCTTCGATGCCTTTGATGATCAGCGCGCCGTTCTCAGAGCCAGACTGATCGTCGTCCTCTTCGCCTTCGTACTCAGTGCCCACATAGATGCAGCCAGCCTTAAGGGCGTGCTTGTGGTATTTGCTCGGGATGACGCTCCCGGTTTTTTGATCCTCAGGATCGACCTGATAGACGCGAATGCTGTGCCCTGACGGCAGGAAAACTGGAAATGATTCTTGGCCTTTCGGCGGGAGGATACGTAGTGCTTCAGCCATGATTATTGCCCCTTCACATGTTGAGATGCCCCGGCCGGAACCGGGGCGGCTTTGTTACTCGGAGATTTCGTCGCCTTTACGCTCGACGACATACTCGACGTAGACGCGAGCAGCACCGGCAGTTGCAGCAGCGCCGGTTTGAGCGAAGGTCACAGTTACCGGGCCTTGGCCTGGAGTGATGTAACCGGTTGGCGTCAATTGCTTGATGCCAGTGGTTTTCAGGTCGATACCGGCGCCGTAACGGGCAGGTGTGGCGGCGTCGCCAACGCTCAGAGTTGCGGTGGTTGCTGAGTTGTAAGGCGTAGTCACCAACACGAATGCGCGGATAACCAGAGAGCCCTCAGGCAACACAACAACGTTCTGCACCGCATCGGTGGCGAAGTCAGTGGAGAGCATTTCGTTGTAGCCAACGAGCGGCCACTGGTGGTCATAGTGGAAGTAGTTCATGAGGACTCCTTACGCGCCCGAGTTCGGCAGATAGTGGTCGACAGCGATCACGCCGAAGTCTTGAACCGACTTGTCGTAGATGCTGTAGAACTGAGGTTTTTTGAAGCCGATGAAGCGGTCCAGCGAGACGCCCATCTGGGTGTCATAGTTGAAGAGCTTCTCGACCCAGCCCGCGCCGCCCTGCTCAATGTCAGCGAAGCCCAGTGCTTGGGCGCCCAGCAGCAAAGTGCGGGTGCCGTTGATGTTGCCGCCCGCGCCCCATTTCTGGCCGGCAGGAGCGCCCAAGGTGGTGTAGACCTTGTTCGATTCCTGGATGATTGCGCCGTCCACGGTGATGGTTGCACCGGTGAACCATGGGTTGTTGTCGCCGCGAACACCGGCGTTAGTCAGGCCGTTCTGCCACAGCGGATCCATTTTCAGGGCCGCCAGGGTGCCGGGCTGGACCAGCAGCACGAAGTACTCTTTGCCGTTGGCGGTCACAGGGCGAACGTGGTGCGACTTCGCGTAAGCGATAAGGTCCACGATCATCTTGTATTTCGGAACACCGGTAGCGGCAATCGCGGCAGTGCTGCCAGCGATCAAGTTAGAGCCGTCCCAGGTCAGATACCGTTTCGATGAGGGGGCACTCACGTCGGCGGCAAAAGCCAGACCTGGGAAGGCGGAACCGACACGGGCCGAACCGTCGGTGTTGAAGTTGTAGGCGATGCCCGACAGGGTCAGGATTGCCAGCTCATCAACACGCTGGGCCAGCCAGTTGGAGAGACGACCGCGAGCCATCCGGCGGAAATCGATTACCGACTTCTGCTCGGCCAGCTTGCCTTTGCTGCGCACTGCGTTGGAGATCAGGTCAATCTGAATCTCCTGGAAGTACGCCTGCATTTCTTCTTCGTTGCCTTCGCGCCAGTTGTCACCGGTCACGCCGTCGCCGACCAGATCGGCCACCAGGTTCATGATGACCTGAGTGCCCTTTTCGGTTTTTGTCAGTTCGGTGATGTGCTGGATGATTGCGGATTCGCCGTCGCCCAGAAATTTGTTGACGAACATGTCGTCGCGAGCTGCTTCCCAGGTCTTTTTCGACCAGAAGACTTTTTGTTGCGGCTGCAACGCAGCAAAGTTGGTAGTTGCCATGAGGGCATTCCTATAAAGGTGGCTTTGTGGTTCTGGGTATGTCGCCACCCTCGCGAGGACAGGTTTGAGCGCTCCTGATGCGCTTGAAACGGGTCAGCTTTACGCCCTGCTGGCGAGAGACACCGTGACTCGGTGAGCGAGTTGAGAGGGAAAGGTCATCCACTGAATAAGCTGGATGACGTCCTTGCCCCTTGGCCCAACGACTACGAACTTATGTGACTGGATCGGTCCGTCAACTAAACAATGTCGCCCGCCAGACTGGCTTCGTCCTCGGCAGACAGCGCTTTCAGATCCTTGCCGCTCATCTTGCTGACATCCAATGTCGATGCGCGCGCGCCCAGGCCTTGAGGCTTCTCAGGGACACGGGCGGCACGGTCGATACCTTTTTGAAGGTCAGGCTTTGGCGCTGCTGCGGCTGCCGGAGCCGGTTCATCTGCTGCCTTGACGAAGCGCGGCGCGATCTTCTTGACGGCTGCGGCCAGAGCCTCGGCTGCGGTGCCACCCTTGCTCAGGAACGATTGCTGCCAGACCAGAACCTCGTCGATGGCGTCCTGATTCTTGTCGACGCTCTCAGCGTTGAGGAACGGGAATGCGGCGTAGGCCTTGTTCAGCTCGACATCGAACTCCAGCTTGGTGCGCTGCGCATCATCGGCCGCCTTGTTGGTCTTGTAGCGACGGTCGGCCAGCTCCTCCGCACGCTTGTCCGCAGCTTCCTGCTCCCGGGCTCGGATTTCCCGGCGAATTTCTTTCGCCTTGGCACTCTCGCCATCCAGCAACGCAGAGGCGTAGCGGTCTTCTGCGTCATCGAAATCGTATGCGGCTACCGGTGCCTCTTCTTTCTTTGGAGCGACCGGCGCTGCCCCCTTCATGCGGGCCAGCTCTTCTTCCAGCGCCAGGACCCGGGCGCGGTGAAGCTTCGCCTCTTCATTCACCTCGTTGAAGCGTGAGTGAGGGACAGTCTTCGGCTTGTCGTCACCCGCGATGGCGGCCAGGGTGTCGGCGTCGTACTCCGGCTTTGCCTTGGCAGCCTCAGCATCGACGTCAGCACCCGCATCGGTCAGCTTGGATGTAGAGGCGGCCGGCACATCCGCCTTCGTATCTTCTGGTGGTGTGTAGTCTTCACCGCTCAGCGCTGCCTCTTCGGCCAGGCGTGCATCGATGTCTTCCTGCGATTCTTGTACTGCTTCTGCTTTGCTCATGGTCTGCCCCTGGGTATTCGTGATTACTTGGTGATCTTCGCCAGTTCGGCGGTTTTCTCTTTGGCCAGTGCTTTCACAGCAGCTAGACGTTTTGGGTCTTTATTGATTTCAGCGGCCTCAACCAGCGAACGAAGGTCCTGCTCGACCTTCCACTTTTGGTCAATCTCTACTTCCGACTTACTCATGCAGGTGCTCCTTCAATGCGCGGGGTTTCGATACCAGCGTCCAGGCCTACGGCAGGGCTTGCTGGTGTGAGGGGATTCGTGTTCTTGGGTAGATCGATAGCGCCCAAGGCGGTGCCGACGTACTCAGGCACGATCGGCGCAGCGTTGTGATCGACGTAGCCAGCGGACAGCAGCAGTGCATCGGCAAGGCTGGCGGTGGCCGGCGTCTGCGCAATGGTGGCGGCGGTCTGGATGGCGCTGAACTGCGCGGTGACGGACTTGGCGACCGTGTCTGCCCGGGTGTCGTCGGTCTGCGCTTTGAGTAGATCCAGGCTGGCTTGCGATTTGGCGGCATCGACTTGCGAACGACTGGCGTCGGCCTGGGCCTTCTGAGTCTGGGCGGCAAGAAGGTCGGCTTTGGCCTGCAATGTCGGGTCAACGGGCGCGGCGGGCTGCTGCGACATCGCGTCGACGATTTCCTGCTTATTGGCAAGGTTCGAATAGCCGATGATGAAGGGCCATGGAATGTTCGCGCCCTTCTCGTTCAGTTCGATGGCTTGCAGGAACTGGCTATTCTCGAAAGTGATCTGGGCTGGAGCTTCGGTGACGACGACATCGTATTCGCCGATGGTCAGGTCGTTGAGGATGCGTGAGTCAGCCTGCGGCCAGTTCAACGGAATCTCAGTGGTCGTTTCTTTGCCGGATGGGTCGGACTCGGTAATGCGAAGAATACGTGGCTGGTCGTAATACATCTGGATCAGCTCAAGGATGCGTGTGGCGAGCATTCCTCTGGTCCGGGCAAGGTTGTCGAGCGGAACGGCCAACTGCTGCTGAGCGGCGAACTGGCGCGTCTGGATAGCGATACCCGACACTTCATTGCCTTGGTTGCCCGACATCGATTCGTTCACGCCGGTCGCGTTCTCCAACAGCGCCGTAGCGCGGTCGATGATTCGGTCGAAACCTGTTGGCACCTGGTTCGGCTGGATTTTCTGCGGGCGGTCCTCGGTCTTTGTACCTGACTTAATCACCAGATGCAGGCCGGTTTCTGCGCCTCGATCAGCAAGCTCGCCGTCATCCATGTTGGTGAGCGTGCCCGCCACCGTCACCCAGCCACTGTTGGCCGTGGTGTTGATGATGTGCAGGAACTGGCTCATTGACTTGTTCAGCAGTTGTTGCGGGCCGATTGCGTCATCCACCAGGCCGCGAGTCTTGCCGCGACGAAATGTCGGGAAGAATGGAACGACGGTGAAGTGATTGAACGGCGACCAGTCGTCGTGTAGCACCTTGTCCTTGGTGGTGATCAACCAGCGAACGCGCCGTACTTTACGCTTCTGCTTGATTCCGCCGGCCTTGATCATGTCCTCAACGGCGTTTGGGTTCACATCCTCGACCAGACGAATGTCACCGGTCGCAGTGATGATCACGTCGGCGACATCCATCTGCCAGAACTGACGATCGATGATGCGATAGCGTTTAGTGGACTTGTCGTCCTCATCGTCGCCGTAGAATTCAGGAAACAACGTGTCTGACTCGCCAAAGGTTGCGCGCTCGATGTCGTCAACCACAGGCAGGAAGGTGTCGCCCGAATTGTCTTCGTCGTCGAGGGTTTTAGCCGTCTTGCTGCCGTGCAGCATCTCGATTTCGATCTGGGTCAGCAGCCGAGTGATGGTGACGTCTGCCCAATCGTCAGGGTCGTAGCTGTTGGCGTCAGGGTCGGGAATGACGTCCATCGGGTCGAGCAGATCAATCTTGACCTCGCCCAGGATCGTGTCGGCGTAGCTCATGCGGATGTCGAAATACCCGCGTTGCTGGATCACGCCGTCGCTGAACACCTGCGTCTCTTTGAAGTGCAGCTGATTGTTGTCAGCGATCTGCATGGCGAGCTTCGACAAGGTGCTGGCCGTCTCGGCATCTGCTGCACCGGCGCGCGGACGAAAGCCGATATCCATGCGGTTGCCAATCTGGTAGCCCACTGCAGCGTTGATCTTGTTCTTGATCTGGTTGAATTCAAGCGCAGGACGCCCGGCATCGGCCAGGATCGCAACGTCTGCAGCCTTCCACTGACAGCCACCGCCCAGGTAGTAGTCCTCGCACTCGCGAGCCTTATCCACGTAGCTGCGATGGCCACGATTCAGGCCGTATTCGTAGCGCGCCCAGTTGTCGGTCGCTTTTTGCTTGTCGGAAGCTTCAGCCATGTCAGGCACTCATCGGTGATTTGCGAGCGTTCCGGCGCATTAACTTCGCCTTCCAGTCATCTATGTGGATGTCGTCAGCAGATACCGGCTCTGCGAATGTGAGGGCCAGGGCATCGCCGTCATCTGGTGAGCGGCGCAGGACTTTTTTGATTTCTTCTTTCTTGTCCAGCTTGAGCTGCCCATTGCTGCTGTACTGGTCGCCGCGAGCAGATGTGAGGTCACCGTGCAGGCGGTCGTCATCAGGGATGCAGGGGGTTATGTCGTCGTGAATCCATTCGGCCATTTCGCCCCACATTTCGCAGCGCTTGTTGAAGTACTTGCGCTGGTCGCTGGCGGATGAACCAAAGTTCACTGCTGTCACGCGATCGCCAAAGCCGAGCTCGACGAGTCGGTCGTAGACGCCAGCGCCGATACCGCCGATGTCGATGAACATCATGCGGATGGTCGTATCTTCGCGAAGCATCCGCGCCGCTTGGCCGGCCACGTTCATGGTGTCAGCAGATTTGTTTCGCTCCAGCCCCCAAGCAACGCGGCCTTGACGGTGGATGAACACAGATGGGTCGCCGCCACGGCCTGGGTCGAGACCGACGATATGCGCACCGATGCGTTGAGCGTTCTTTAGTGGACGCTTACGAGCCAATGACACCTTAACGGTGTTGATCAGCGGCTTATGACCAATGCGCTGGAATGCGAGGTCTACGGTGGCTGGGTATTCTTGGTTGAACCAGTTCTGGTCGCCTGCAAAGTCAGTCGCGATCTTTGCAGCGCGCCAGGCCATCTGCTCTTCATCAAGGCCGTATGCATCCTGATACTCGTAGTCCTCGTCGGACATTTCGAACGTGACGTCGCTGCGGCGATAACCGCTGTCGGCAAACCAAGGAATGAAGACGGCCAGGTAGTCGGACTCGCCGGCCTCTGCCTTCACCCAATACTCATGAAACAGGTTTCCCAGTCCGTTTGCAGTGGACTCGATAATGCCTTCCGTTCCTTCGATCAGAGGGAGGCTCTGCCCAAGACCCGCCATCACTTGCTGAGCATTCGGATAGAACGCCATTTCGGATGCGTGCAGGTATTGGATAGTGCCGGAGCGGCCAGCGGCCGGGCTACCTGCTGTCGCGACCTTGTAGCCGCTCTCAGACTTCTGCGAGAAGGTCAGCTCGTGGCTTGAGTTGGACTTGGCTTTCGGCTTGACCACGGCCGGGCTTTGTTCGAGGAAGGTCTTTGCCATGCCAAAAAGGTTCTGCGTGGCAGAGTCAAGATGCGTCAAGATCATCGTACGCTTGCCGCCGATCTGGCTCGTCTTCTTGAAGAATCTGGCTGCAACGTAGGTGCTTATGCCTTGCTGACGGCCCTTGAGGACGATCACGCGCACCCAACCTTTTTCCGCCTTCTGCTTTTCGATAGCGGCGTGCAGGATTCGCTGAGCATCGTTCCAGATGAAAGGAACAACAGTGCCTTCCTTGGTGCGAATCCTTAACGCGACTCTGCAGAAAAGCTCATCGTCATCAATGAGCCTTTGGATCATGGCGTCGGCTGACATGGGTTACTGGGCTGCCTGACTGGCGAGACGCTCGGTAAGCTCGTAGCCCATCAGCGGCCAAATCTTGGTGATAGCGTTCTGGCGGGCTACCTTTTTGCCAATCTCGGCGTCGAAGTTGGCCTTGGTCACACATGCGCTTTCGCCGGTGACGGTGAAGCCGTTTGCCAGCACCAGTACGCAGAAGGTCAGTCGGTTGAGGCTGTCGGCATTGCCCGCAGGCTTGGTCCCCATCGCACTCTGACCGAGCACGCCTTCACCGGCAGTGAAATAGAACTCGCTGCGGATGTTTCGCTCGACGTCGCCCGGCGTGATGCGCGGTGCTGTCAGTCCCTTGTCTTGGATTTCCTGCTCAATCGCTGAATCGCTCATGCCCTGCCCCTATCTCGATTATCGAAATGACAAGGGCAACGCTATGTGACTGGATTTGAAGTGCAACAGGCGTAAAAAAGCCCGCTGCGTGGGCGGGCTCTTGTCTGCAGGGTGAATTACTCGACGAGGCCAAGCTTCTTGGCTGCTTCGTACAGGTCTTCGCTCAATTGGTCATCGAACTGCGGATCGCGCACGAACGAATGGGTCATACATTCGATCATTTCGCCGTCGTGCAGCTGCATGCCGTCGTCCCGGATGTAGTTGATGGACGGATGGTCTTTGTATGAAGCCGTTCCGATTCGCTGATATTCATCATCGAAACGTTTCGCCGCCTCACTGGTGTCGGTGCCGTCGAACAGCGAGTCGGGAAGCTGCTTACGGTTCGGCTCTCGCTCCTGGTAGGCGGCTGCCCATGCTTCCAGAGTCTCCAGTGGCGGAAGTGGCTCGTCACTGCTGTAGCGCCCGCCGTGCTGGTCTGTGATTACGTAGCTCATGTCATGCCCCTGATGTGATTGTCGAATGACAGGATCGAGGGTCTGTGACTGTGGCCAATCTGCAAGCACAAAAAAACCCAGCTGGTTTAGGGCTGGGCTTGGTATTCATTTCATCTTCGGCGGATCTGGTAGCGGCTGCCAGTGCGTAACCATCAATATCTTGCCTGCCTCATCGCGGAACAGACCGTCACCATTGTGCGAGGCGATGCGCTGCTTTCCACCGTAGTAAATGAGGACATCAGTGTGCGGCTTTGGCGGCCCGAACTTCGCGTCCTGCCATCGCTCGTAATCGCTGAAGTCAAACAGCCTGGACATAGCGACTTTCAATCTGTCGTCATCCTCGACGTACTCGACGATCAGGTCGTTGTCGCACTGCTTGAGGAACATGCCGATTTCGGTCAGACCTATTTCTCCGCGATCTGCGGCAGGCGCGTTGAGTCGATCTTGAATCAGTTGCGCGAGATTGGGTGTATCGGTGGTTTTCATGCGAGCCTCAATCAACTATCGCCAGTGGCCAGATTGTACGCGCGATCTCCAGCGCCTCATCGTGAGAAACATCCTCCTGCACAATCATGGGAAACGGTGCGTGACGAGGCGTCGTGACGGTCCAGTTCTTTTTGCGCGCCAAGATTGGCAGAGGTGGCGTTTCGTGGCGCGGGGTCATTTGGATCTGCGCCCGTCCTGATGCCAGTAGTACGCATGGCAGTCCACCTCGCCACCGCACTCGGTGCACACGTAGCGCTTGCCGTACTTCTTGGCTTCCTGCCCTGGCGCCTCTAAGAATTCATGGTAGCCGCAAGCGTTCAGCTTCTTGCTGTTAGCTTGGACCTGCAGTGCAATCTCACGCAGCTCAGGCGACTTGATGTTCATGGCGCCGGCGAGAATATCGAAGTTTGATTTGCTCATCCCTTCGCCTCCATCAGACGCGCAAGGCGGTCTTCGTAGGATTCTTCTGAAGCATCGTCGACCAACCCGAACGCTTGAGCTTCCAGGGCGAAGAGGGTCTTCATGGTGTCCGAGACTTCCTTGTTCATCTTGATGCGGCCCTGTAGCGCTATTACGCGGTGGTACGCATCGTTCAGCTTGTCCATGCCATTGTCATCAGGCGATTCCATCAACTCGCCCAGTTTGCCGAAGAGGTCGCGATTGTCGGTGATGGCTTCCAGCTCTTGGATCAAGCATTCGGTGAGCGCCGTCGCCCTCGTTACGCGCTGTCTGCGACCCAGCTTAATGTCCTTGAGCAGCTCCGCACCGATCTCAACCTGCCGCGTTTCAGAAACAGCGGTTTCGCTGCGTACCGCCTTGCGTACCTCTTCCTTGCGTACCAATTCATCTGCACGCATTTTGATCTTGGTGTTGAGGTCGCGACTCCAGCTGTCACGCTTGGCGCGCTTGCGGATGGCGCCTTCCGAGACCGAGTGAAGCGCACCCATCTCGCGCAGAGTGAGCATCCCGGCGCGGTAGTCGAGCTCTACCCGCTCCCAGTCGGTGGGCTTCTTGTCCGTCATTGCAGGCCAACCACATCAAGCAGCAGCAACCGAACCTGCCCACCGGTGCCCGTGTCGCGCTTTTTGGCCATCTCTACAGCTTCACCTGCACTGGCGCCCATATCCATCGCTGTCAGGGCGTGAGGCGTTCCACTGCCCATTGCGCACACATTGCGCGGCGACACGACGGTTTTCCAGAAGCCGCCATAATTGCTGTGGCCCATACACCAGATCGTCTCACCATCGAATGCTAGGCCTGTGGCATCGATGTTTTTTTGGGTGCCGCCGAAGTAAGCGTCGATGAGGCGAGGAAAGTCACTGGTAGCGCCTGTCAGGATGAACTTCACCCCCTTGCTCTCTATCAGCTTCTCGAAATCGTCGTGCTCGATGATGGTCCCGCAAGTGATACGGGAGTCATAGGCGATCACGCCGTCTTTGTAGGCGATGGTGGTCATACCGGACGCCCTTCTTTCTCAAGCGCCTTATTCAGCCAAAAGCGAATTTGCGCTGAGTGAAGTGAAGTGACGGGAATGCCGCGAGGAGTGACAGGAGGCGGACATTGATGAGGGCGGCAACCACATGAAGCAGACCCATGCGCATCGACAAGCACTTTGAAGTTCGTCTCCATGAGACTCAACGGTCTTTGTGGCTCGGATATACCTGTCGTCTCGTACCGAGTCGAAAACTCTGCTTCGGTCAGGATTCGCTTATCCCCAGATTCTAATTTGATTATCCAGTCGCCCTGCTTTAAGCGAACTGCCTCATCAGCCACTACGACATCAACGACAAGCGACTCGTAGCCTGTGTTTGTAACCTGAGCGCCAAGGCCCAGCCACTTGATGAAATCGGCTGTGAGGTCTTTGCTCAGCGCTGTGAACTGCCGCGCTTCAATCTCAGGCCGCTTCTCGACGAACTTGCTCATTGCGCACTGCTCCCGTGCTTGATGTGAATTACCACTTCCACAGCGAGCGCAGAGGCTTCGCCATGTTTCCTCGGTTCACCACGCAGATGTAGGTGATGCAGAACGTGTAAACGACCAGGCCGAGTTCGGCATAGGCGCTCAACTGATCGAACTTGGATGCGCCCTGGAAGAACATGTAGCCAGATGAGGACGCCAGCAGGATTGCCAGCGCGGTCGCTCGCATGTTGGTGCGCGCGCCATTCATGTACGAGACGATTGACCAGACCGTAATCACGTTCATGGTCAACCGAAGGGAAAGGCAGGCCGGGCCGTACCAGAACTTGATGAACGTGACCATCGGGGCCATGTGTAAGGCCATCAAGTCGTACCAGCTCGTTTCACTGACCATCGTCGCCTCTCTTTAGAATTGGAATTCTGTTCAAGATGTTGGACAGCCATTGCGGAAGCGGAGCGTCGTTGCGAACGGTCAGGTTGAGGGCACCGATGATTGCAGCCGCAAGTGCTGAAATGAGGATCGCGACAGGCATTGCCCAGGCAGCCCAGTTGACGGACTGTCCAAGCGCTGAGCCTGTTGCGTATCCAGCTCCCCATGAAGCAATCAAAAGTGAAATCTTGCGTAAGGTCTGTTCGAAGCCTGTGCCCTTTTGCGGGTCTGGAAAGGCCAGGAAGAAGAAGCAGCCGAATGACGCACCACTGGCGGCACCTGGATGCAATTGCTCTACAACGCTCCATACCCACAGAGCGAGGATCAGCCAGATCGACCCTGCACCATGAGGGTCATTCATTTTCCAGCACCGTAAAGTCATGTTTTCTCATCGCTGGCCTCGGGCTCGCCCGGCTACTGCTGTCCGGATCTCATACCAGCGAGACTATGTGACTGGATTGCCAGCACAAGCCTTGCGCCTATGCCGTCAGTCACATGCACTGGCCTCTTCACTCAAAGGGGCAAGACTCATGACCGCAAAACAATTCATCGGCTCCACCCGCGACTCGGCTTACATGGCGGTAACCGAAGTGATGGGCCTTACTGCTGATGCGATGGACCACAACCCATCCGACGCCCTACTCGTCATCACTCTATCCGGCAAGTCCGAGAACGCCATCGTTGGTGGCACGCTGGATTCGGAAAAGATCACTCGACTGCAATCCCTGCTCGATGACCTGAAGTTGCGCGCCGCCATTGAAGGCGACGGCGACAAGGTTCTGCACGTCTGGCGTTAACCGAACATTTTCCAATGCTTCATGAAGGTGCTGCGCTTCAACTCTGGAGCCAGCGCCTCGGTCCAGTTAGCCCCTCGCATCCTCCGCATCTTCACTGTCTGCCACTTCAACCCAAGTCGTGCCGCCCACTCCGCCGCTGCCAGGGTGATGCCGTCGCGTGTCACCTTCGTTGCGCCCGCACAGGTGGTACTGCGTATCGGCATGCGTGGAATGCGCGTCACCGATGCCAGAACAGGCGCTGTGAAGTCGATAGCCAGTTGCTCGGGCTGAGGCCCTGATTCGGCCCTTACCCGAGGCACGATGCGCAGGCGCGGCCGCACTGGCGGGAATAACATATCGAACGACATCTGCTCGGGCATGGCGGGCGCTCCCTTTTAATGCGGACGAATCAGGCCTGAACACCCAAAAGACCGGCATGTTTCAGTAACTGGCATTGCTCGTAGGCGTGAAGTTCTGGCAGGTTTTCAGCGTCGGTGACGATCGGGAATTTCACCGTCCGCGCAGGATGATCAATCCCCGCCTCTGCCAAAATCCGTTGCATGGCCTCGCAGGCACCTGTCATCTGCACCAGGCGCTGCGATAGCTGCTGAACCGATCGCTTGAGCTTCTGGATCTGCTGATCTGGCGTCATGACTGCAGCCCACGATCTCGCGATTCCGTAATCAGTGGCGCCTGACCCTCGTCCAGATTCCACGCCTCGGTGTGCGGGCAGCCGGTGCACATGCGGATGAACTGGCTGGCGAGGCTCGACATCGGCTCGCCGCAGGCCGGGCATGGTTTCCCCTTGGCGGAATCCATCAGGCCACCGCCTTTGCCGGGATGCCGGCGCTGCTTAGCCAATCCAGCTCGTAGTCGGCAATCGCCTGGGTGTACTCGGTGCAATCCGCGAGCATGGTGGCGAAGATCGATTCGGGCGTGTGCGTGCCAATAAGCCTCAGCACACCCTTGCAGCGAACGATCATCCCCGGCAGCAACTCTTCCGGCGCACCCTTGGTCCATTTCAGATTCAGAATTGTCATGCTGCTCTCCCCTTCAGTTCTCGGACCAGTGCGCGGTAGTGCGCTTTGATTTCTTGCAGCTGCTCGATCGTGTATTTGCGGACTGACTGATCCGACTCCAGCGCGTCGACCGCCTCCAAGCCGATGCGCGCGATGAGGCCGATGCGGTAATCCACGGCGTTGCCGGACAGGAACCGGTTGTCCTGCTTGCTTTGGGCGTGACAGTTGCGCTCGTCGAACCTGAGGTGCGGCGCCGATCCAACGCTGCGGTAGTGACCTGCATCGACCGCGTTACCGCTCCAGTCCAAGGGCTTGCCGCTGGAAATGCACAGGTGCCCAGCCAACTGATCGCGCCACCGAATGAATTCGTTAAATGCCTGTTGAGTTTCGCGCATGTGGTCACCACGCGACTTCAGCTTCTCCTTGCGAACCCGAATCTCCCGGCGCTCGCGCTGCTCGATGGCCTTGCGCGCCTTGTCCTGATTCGCCGGGGCGATGGCCAGGCCGCATGCCCATCCGCAAACCTTCTGCCCAAGCTGGACGGGCACGAACTGGATATCGCAGGCCGGATTGATGCAGGTCTTCTTCTTGCGTGCTGGTGGCGACTTCTTCGCTGCCTGTCCGATCATTGGTTGGCCTCCTTACTCGGTGACACCGTCCAATCACCAATGCCGTTCCACACACCCTCGCCACCCATGTGCGAGATGGTGCGAACCGGCGAGCCCATTTCGATGAGAAGAAAGGCGAACCAGAGTTGAGGCGCATACACCCAATACGGAAACTTGCGCACCTTGAAGCCGCGAACACGGCCGCAGGCCCAGGCAAAGCGCGTGAAAGAGGCGGCGGCGACAGCTGCGTAAACCAAGCGACCAAGGTATTTCCCGGCTACCCACGTGAGCCACATGTTGGCTGCCAGCCCGCAAATCACTACCCAGTAGACGTACCAGTCGGTAATCACACTCCACCCCCACACTGAAAGCTCACTGTCGAAGGCTCAAGAGCTGCGCACTCCATCATTGAGGCGAAGCATGCGAGGACCCGAATGAGGGCCTTGAGGGTCTTCATACGGTCACCTGAATGAGATAGTTGTCGTAGGTCGTCTCACCGCCGTCATGTCGATAGCCGAACTGCTTCTCGAAAGCCTCAACGTCGAAATCACACAGGCAGTCGTTCTGCTGCATGGCCGATCCGCTTTTGGTGGGCAGATGACCGACTTCGCAGCCAACGATCAGCGCGAGTTCGGTTGATGTCTCCACCTCCGCAGGGTTGCCGTGCAGCGGCGTCACTTCGAACCAGATACACATCAGTACCGCCCTCCCCATACATCCTTCGCCGTCCAGCGAACCTGGTGCTCGTCGCCGAAGAACTGGACCCACTCCATCAAGCTGGCGCACTGCTTTACCGTCATCTGGCTGGTGCGCTCATAGATGACGTCGAAGCCGTGGCCGTCGAGCGCTGGAATCATCTGGGGATTCTCGCCGCCCTCGCGCAGCCATGCGGCCGTCAGGAGGCGCTTCCAGATCAACACGTCCCACTTCTTGCCGACGTGCTCGACCTGTTTTGAGATATCGCTCAGCATCGCGTGGAGAGCCCGATTCTGCTCCCCGCTGCGATCCTGATCCTTGATGACGATCTTCTTCGGCTTGGTGAAGTCGGTGGCATGGAGGATGCCCATCAGCCGGCTGGCGTCGTTGAGGTCGCGCATCACGAATTCGGTCATGACTGCGCCTCCTTGCTCATGGCGGCATCAATAGCCGACTCGGTCTCCCTGCGTCCGGGCATCGTGTCGAACTTGATGAATCCGGTCTCAGCCTGATATGCGGCTTTCTTGTCCAGGATTACGCTTGCGTTCCGGAGCAGCCATCGATACCGCTCGGCATCCTTGCGCAATTCGAATCCGCCGTTCGCCGCATCGCAGTTCTCACAGACACCGCCGTTGGCGTCCATGAAGCCAGCTCCGTAACTGTTCGCTGGATATCCGTCACCACATGCGCACCAGATAATTTCGGCGCTTGGGGCATGCTTGCGCAGCGCTTCTGCCTCTTTCGCCCAGTCAAGCCAAGCGTCTAGGTCGTAGTCACCCTTCATGCCGCGACGCAGAATCTCGTTCTCGGCCTCGAGCTGCTCGATCTGATCGGCGCGCGCTTGCGCAAGTCCAAACGCATCAGTTCCATCTGCCTTGGCTTGCTCGATCTCCGCGACCAGCCCCAGCACTGTGGCAGGCGTGCATGCGAGGAAGAAAGCCTCGTCCTGCTCACCCTTTTCGCCAACAAACCCCCACTCATCGTTCTTGTGATCGACCTTGAGGACCAACGAACCATCGTCACCAGTACATTCGTATTTGAGCCCGCCGCCGGCCTCCGGGTAGCGGTCAAAGTTGCGACCCGGAGCGGCAGCCTCAGCCAACCGCTTCAATTCGCTAAAGTCACTCATGGCCGTCCGCTCCCACAGTCAAACCCTTGCGGCACGGTGCTTTCAGCCGCATTTGCCTCTTGTTCGCTCCTACAGGCATCGGACGCCTGCCATCCCGCCTCGAACGCACGCGCATACGCGGCTTCGAGCGACTTCGGCTTCCGACGCATGAACTCGGTGAACGCCTTGAGCATCGGTAATTTCGGATGCGTATTCATCTGAACAACACCTCCGACAAAGCCACGACGCGCTTCTCAGCAACAACCGGCTGATTCATCTGTACGGCTGTGATGAACACTGTGAGGGTTAGGATTAGGAGGGGGAGTTTCATTGGGCCACCTTCACGCCAGCGGCTTCGATGGCGGCACGAACCTCATCACTTCGATGCAGGGCTAAAACCTCGTCAGCGTCGAAGTCAGAGAATTGATCGGGCAGACCCGCATATTCGTTTTCGCGAAGACTGTCGTAACAGGCTTCGAACGCGACGATCTGAGGCAGCTCAATCACCAGCGCGGCGCGAGACGCCTGCCATGCCAGCCAAAGCGGCTGGACACCCCAGTCGCTGTATCCGCCATCCGGCCGCAGCTTCATGTGCCTCGATTCCCACCCCATTGTTGCGGCGTAAGCCTCGAACTCGTCACGAATACCCATCACACGCACCCCCGAATAACCTTCACATTGCTTGCCTGCGCCCGCTTCTGACTCCCGTCCTGACGCACAAAGCGGACATCGGCGCCTCTGGTCAGTAGGATCATTTCGTGCAGTTCTTTGTTTTCAGCCTTGAGCCTGTTGATCTCTCCGCGCAGCACGGTTATTTCCTGGCCGATGGTCAGTTCGCGGGCGGCATACACACGCTTGCTGTTTTCTTTGGCGCATTCGATGCAGATGCGATTCGGGATGTAGCGCTGACCCAGTAGCTCTGGGTGCTTGGCGCAGACTTTGCCGATTGCTGTTTGTCGATCTGGCTTCATCAGAAACGCTCCTTTCCGAAGTTGCGGCCCATTTCGACTTCTTCCTGGCTGACGTCGCGAGCCCCGGCGAAGTTGACGAACCTGAGGAATTTGCCTTGCTGCTGGACGAGGCAACTGCCTACCTGGGCATGCCTGCACTTGGGCATCAGAATTTCGGTGACGCCGTTCTGCCCCTCTTCCGTTTCGGAATCGCGGTGAACGAGGAGGATCATGTGGGCGTCAGCCTCAATCTGACCGCAGTCTTTCAGGTCGCTGGCGAGTGGCTTTTTGCCTGGACGCTTTGTGGATTCGCGGTTGAGCTGGGCGAGCAGGACGATAGGAACATTCAGCTCCTTGGCCAGATTGACGATGCCGGTGGAAATCTTGGCCAGCTCGGCTGTGCGGTTCTGCGACTTCTCCTCGGACTTGATCAGTCCGATATAGTCGATGGCGAGAATGCCAAGGCCATGATTCTTCTGGACCATGCGGGCAATGCTGCGGATGCGGGAGAGCGTCAGACCGGACTTGTCAGACACGAACAGGGGCTTGCCCTTTATTTTTGCAACGGCGGCGGTCATTTTCGACCAATCGTCATCCTCCATCGTTGTGCCAATATCGATCCGTCCAAAGTCGATTGCACCGACCGAGGCCAGCATTCGATTGCCAAGTTCTTCCTCTGGCATTTCGAGACTGAACACCAGGGCGGTGCCGTACCCATTGAGCGCGTTGTGCTGGCAAATCTGCATGCCCAGCGTGGTTTTGCCACTGCCCGGCAGCCCCCCAACGACGGTGACCGTCTTGGGCTTCAAGCACTTGATCATCTTGTCCAGATCGACCAGTCCAGTCTGAACACCGGCGAGAACCCGTAGATTTACCTTGTCATCAATCACGTCGAGGTTCTTCAAAACGACCTCGTCAAGGCGCTTGTAGTCAGGCTCGCCATCATCAAGGTTGCGCAAGTCAGCCATTGCCTGCTGAGCGCGGGCGATGACATCCGACAGTGGCGCGTCTTCGCTGGCCATCTCGGTTACGGCTGCCGCCGCATCTACGAGACGACGCAGCACGGCTCGCTCACTGACAACCCGCGCATAGGTCTTCCAGTTGGCCGAACTGGGGACGTTGCGCGCGATGTTGGCTGCAAACGCCAAGGTACTGCCGGAGTACGGCAATTCCTGCTGGTACATGCTCACGGTTACAGCGTCGATTGGGTCGCCTGCGGCCTGACAAGCAACCATCGCCTGAAATAGAACTGCGTTGTCTTCGTCGTAAAAGTCCGCAATGGCGACCTTCGCCACGATCTCATCGAACAACGATTGGTCCAGCAGGATTGCGCCAAGAAGCCCGTGCTCTGCCTCGATGTTGAACAGATCGCGACTCATACTTCACCCCCGCGATGCGACGACCACGTAAAGGCGATGGCTTCACCGCCATTCTCCCGGAGACGATCCAGCGCCCGGTCGCCGATGTAGGCAGCCAGTTCTGACGACGGCAGGTTCGACGTGATGATGGTTGGCAACATGCTGCGATAGCGCTTGTCGATGATGGTGTGCAGCGAGTGACGCTCGAATTCAGTCCCGCTCTGCGCACCTAACTCATCGATCAGCAGCAGGTCCACTGCGCATAGCTCGTTCAAAATGCCCTGTTCGGTATCCGCCGATCCTTTCGCAAAGCTGGCTTTTAGTGCGGCGATGATGTCCGGTGCGGGCGCGTACAGAGCAGACACCGAATACCGGGTGACGACCTCTTTCAAAATCGCGCAGCCCAGATGGGTCTTTCCGTTGCCGAAGTTGCCGAGCATCAGCAGGCAGCGCCCGGCGTCCACGCACTCTTCGAACTGGTCGACGTATGCCTTAGCGGAGTTCAGAGCCTGGATCTGCGCCGACTCGGTGGCGATGTAGTTTTTCAGCGAGCAGCTGCGGAACCGCAGCGCTACACCGGTGGCGAACAGCTGGTCATTGAGCGAATCCCAACGCTTGAGCTCGACCGCTGCTGCGTGCGCCTCGGAGTCGGTAGGGGCTGTGTTCACCGCCTCCCACTGGCAGTTCGGGCAACCGAACACCCGGTTCTCGCCGTCGAATGCCTCGACCAGCTTCCGGTCAAACGGTCCGTGTTGCTCGCAGTTGTCCTGCCGAGCCTTGATTCTCGGCTGTGCGCCGAATTTAGAAATTTGCACGACGAACCCCCAAACGCTTGTTCTCTTCGGTGCGCGCACGGATTTCATCGGCGTTCACTTGCGGGAGGTTCGTGAAATTGGACTTCGACGGGAATGCGTGAACATTGCGCGGGGCATTGGCATTGCGCACCCAGTTGCGCCAAGTGGCCAACCAGTTCGCCTTGCAGGCTTTGGTGCCGGTGGTTGCATGCCAGTGGTCCCGGAACTTCTCAGCTTCGCGGCGCAGCAGGGATTCTCCGATCTCTGGCCGGTCCGTCACCGCCCAGTCGAGCCATTCCTGAGGAAGCGTCCAGTCAGCTGCCAATCTGGTGCCCTTGGCTGCTTTGGGTTGATCAGGGGTTGTGGTGACTTGGAGAACTTCTTCACCCAGCAAATCCTGCGGCGCCTGAGCGTCAGCGGCGCAAATCTTTTGATCTTGATTTACTTGGTTAATGGTTAGTGGTTCTTGGTTAGCTTGCGATCCGGTTTCGTCTGGGATAGCAGAATTAACCGGCTTGGTTTCTTCTGGGTTAGTCTCCGGTTTGCCTTTGGTTTCCCCTTGGTTGCCGCTAGCTTTCTTTGGGCGTCCGCCGAGCTTGCCATTTTCCGCCGCCTGCTTGGCCTTAGCGCGGTACTGCTCGATCACTTCGTCGCAGTGGCTGTGAGTCCATGCGCCCTGGCTTTCCGTAAAGAACTCTTGCAGGACTGATTCGACTTGGGCGCTGCTGGTGCGCAGTCGGATAACACGTGCCAGCTCGTCGGCAGTACCAATAAGCGGCGATTCGTTGACGTAGTACAGGTCAATGAGGCGACGGTAGGCGAGGTCTTCAATGGGTTCCAGGTGAGCCGTGCGCAGCATGTAATCACCCGGATGGAATGGAAAAAAGTTCATACGTAAACCTCCGAATTGCTCTTAGCCCTATTTTCAAAAGCAGGAATAACGCGGAGATTCCATGCGACATGAAGGCCGCAAACTGTCTTTCCTCGCAGCGGGACTATGTGGTCCACCTCGTGCGGAATACCTGTCCGTGCAGATTCAATTGCGGCCGTTGCGTAAATTGCAGAGATGTCTTCACGCTGAGCCCGTGTAAGCCAGCATGGCGTGGCATTGATCTTTGTTGCGTTCCGAGAAGCTTGTATGGCGCAACGCTGAGAATTGGAAAGAGCGGCAGCCCAGTGAGCTTTCTTCGCGGCGTGATAAGCGCTGATTTCGTCCTGAATGCGTGCCTGGACGTAACGACCATCAACAACTTCAAAGAATTTGCTCAGAACGAACGTCACCGCCGTTATTTCTTCGGGTAAACGTGCCCAGCACCAGTCGATTGCTTCCTGCTCTGTAGGGAAGCGTTCACGGTCGTAGCACGCATCGAGAAGAAGCGTGTACGCACCGTGCTCAACCATCGACAAGCGACCTGCCTTCTTGTGGTAATCACCGATGTTGCGTTTGAAGTAATGCATGAATTAGATCTCCAGCTCATCGGTGACACGCTTGATGAAGTCGTCGTAGCCTTCGGACATTTCGAAGCCCTTGGCTTCAAGAAGACGGCGGTGCGCTTTGGCCGTCTCGTACATGAACCAGCGGTCCTGTTCCGGAAGGGTCTTGAATGTGGAGTACACCGGCCAAGGACCGGCGACCGGCTGAATCAGTGGTTGGTGACTTGGGGTATTGATGAACAACGCTTGATCTGGCATGATCTCTCTCACTTTGTGCTGTATCGAAAACGCCGACCTGACCGTCGGCTTTTTTGTGGGTGGAATTTGGCAGATCAATTTTCAAATCTTCGGCGGAACGCTTGAATCGTCCCGCTCATGGATTTCGGCCTGGTTCGCTCCGTGAGTTTTCGTTGCATCCCGATCTTGGCGGTCTCAGCCAGGGTCAAACCCCTGCGCTTTGCCTCCTCCTCCAGAACTGTCAAATCCTCAGCGTCGATCAACTCTCCGAGATCCATGCCTTCGTCTTTCTCAGGCATAGGCCCTCCTCTAACTGCGGGTCGCTGTGAGGTCCCTCGCGGGTCCCTACGCGGGCCCTACTGAAGTGCTTAGGCCACTCGGCTATCTGCCTTAGAATTAGCAACAACATCGACAAGCCATGACTTGAGGACTTCGCGGGCATAGGCCGATTTGCTGGTTCCATGGATCTTCGCGGCGCAGGTCAGCAGGTCTTCGAATTCGTCATCAAGACGGACCTTGATCTGGTTGATGTTCTTGCGGTTGGGGCGCGGCTCTTCAGGGGTGCGTGGCTCGTCGTTCATCGGTGTTGCTCCTCTGTGGTTGGAATTGTTTAAGCGGCAGAAAGGATTTGAAATTTGGCGGGCGGGAACACGTCATCAAGCGTCACCGAGGCACCGAACAGGTTTAAGGCGGCAACGATTCGGCGGCACTCATCTAGGCCCGGCTTGCGCCGATCAGCTTCGTAGTGGGCGATTGCGCCCTGAGTGAGCCCAACCGTTTTGGCCAAAACCGTCTGCGTGATGCCTGCTTTTTCGCGGACTGCTTTCATATTTGACATGGGGTTCTCCGTTCTCTTAACCGGATAATACGTTTTGTACTGGTATAGCGCAAGCCACCAATACGCTATGTATCTTGAGCGGGATAATACAATGCGTAATATCTACAGCATGAAAAAATGGAACGAGCTGGCAAAGGCCAGGATGAAAGAAACGGGGCTCACTCAGGACAAGCTGGCCGAACGCCTGGGCGTGACTCAGGGCGCGATTGGGCACTGGTTGAACGAGCGCCGCGAGCCGACTCTTGAAATGATCTCCAGAATCCTTGACGAGGTAGGCTTGCCGCCCTTGGGCGTGGCCTATCCGTTCCCGGCTGCCGAAAAGCCATCACGCAATAGAGACTCAAACGCGGAACTTATCGGCGACCTATCTGTATGGGATGAGGGCGATCCGCTTGACGAGGACGACTGTGAAGTCCCTTACTACGACGAAGTGGAGTTCGCTGGTGGTAATGGAATGACAGAAGTAGTGGAAGTCGCTGACCGAAAATTGCGGTTCAGCAGTTCAACCCTTAAAGCTGCTGGAGTGGACTGTAAGAGCGCTGCATGTGCCCGGCTAAACGGCAAGAGCATGGAACGACTTATCCTTGATGGCGCCTCCATAGGGTTCGACAGGGCAAGCACGTCGATCATTGATGGTGAGATATATGCCTTCAACCATGGCGGCATGCTCAGGGTGAAGTACCTTCATCGGATGCCCGCGGGGGCTGTGAGGATTCGCAGCGAGAACTCAGACGAGTTTCCAGACGAGCTGATGACGGCCGAACAGTATCGCGATGAGGTCATTATGCTTGGTCGAGTCTTTTGGTGGTCCACAGTGAGGCGCGCGCCCAGGGCGTGACGAATCGCTAACATAGAGCCCGGCCACTGCGCCGGGCTTTTCATATCTGCCGCACCCTGCCCCTTCTGCTCTCCCTGAGCGAACAGCGAAAGCTGATGTAAGACAAAGCAACCCCGATCCGCACCACCATACCAACCCGGCAGGCTCGGACTTTTTCGTCCGTGCGAAAATAAATACTACATTTCGTATTGACCACGAATAATACATAACGTACTGTTCACCCATCGGAGCGATTAACCGCTCCGGCAGGGACAAAAAGGTCCCGCCCGCTCTTTACCCCCGCCAAGATCCTCGCGACCGACTACCCCTTCACAGGTAAATGCGAGCAATAAACAGTCGGCCCATGCCAGCTCTGGAACTGGCCGTGAACTCCATATGAGGTCACGCGAAGCCACGCAGACAAACCGGCAGAGCATCGGACACGAAATGTGCTGACGCCGGTGAGAGATGACTCGCAATTAGCGTGGTGGAGATCGAACTACCGAGGATTACTCGGATGTTCAACCAAGGCCACCGTGGTTAACGGAGCCATGAAAGACCGCACGATTTCTGAAGCGCCTGGGCGACCGGGCGTTTTGGAAACAACACGGAGGAACTGAAATGCGCATCAACGTGTACAGCCAGGAGCTCACCAGCGAAGTGGTCGAGATCCAGAAAGTATCGAATACCGGTCTCACCTACAGCGCAGTGCAAATGATCCTGCACAGCAGTGAGCGCCTGCATCACCCGCCACAAGATGATGATCGCAGCGCCGTGACGTTCTGGCTTCCGAAGTCCGAATCGCGCCGCGAAGACCTTGCCAGTACGTTCGAGCACATGGCTCAACTGGTCCGGGCGGCACCATCGGAAACCGGACTCGACTGATTTAACCCTCACCCCGATGCCCCTTAAGCGGGTTAACGCTGACGGGGATCAGTATTAAGCATATGGAGAAATGACGATGGCCAAGCGACCAACGAATCGTATCAAGCTCAAATTGTGGGACGTGAACAACACCATGGAATACGACGGAAGCATCGATGAGGGCTTGTATTACGCATCATGGAGTCTTTCGGTCGAGGCTCGGAAGGTGCTGATCGAAAAGCTTGGAGAGCAGCAAGTGGCAGCGATTGAAATGGCTGAAAAGAAGGCTTCTTGAGCCATTCGGCATTCGCAAGAGTGCCCATCGGTCTGCGTCTTGATTCCGGGTAGGGCTTGCCTCCGGTGCCAATAGATGGTGAAGACGCAGAACCTATGCGGACGAAAACGCGGCCTATAACCGCCCACCTGCATCAATGCGCAGAGCCGATCTGTGAAGTCAGTGTTCTAGCGCTGACCGGCATATCCGAAACCAGCCTTGCCGGGTATCGGCAGCAAGGAATGGCAGCCCTGTTAGAGCGGGGAGTCAAGACACCTGCTTGCGGTGTGCCAAAAAGCAAGCCCGAACACCTCGAAAGAGGCTGTATCGGAGTGTGATCTGTACCCCATGAAGCGCTAAGCCCGTAGCCGGGAGATGCCGAGAGATTGGGTAAGGCGGTAGGCGGCCCTCGCAGATCACACCCCGATGCAGATGAAGCGCAGTAAGCGTCAACCACACATCGTTGCCAGGATACGGAAGCGGTGCACGTTGAAAGCCCGCAAGGTCATAACGCCTGGTAAGGGGACGATTCGTCAGCCCCTGACATCTGTATCACCCCCATTCAACAGGTAGCCACTGCCTTCCCAGTGAGCGAGCAATAGGAGATTGCGCATCATGGACTAATCCACTTCCGTGGCAGCCACCTATATGTGAGCGAGCCAAGCATCAGCGCGACCCGGTCTAGGCCGGGTTTTTAATTTCAGGCGATAGGAGGTTGCGATGAGTGACGACGAGCAGTTACTGATGCTTGCGGCTAAAGCCGAGGTGCGCCAGCCGCCTATTGATGCCAACGGCGTTTGGAGCACATGGGTCGGTAGCGCTGAGCAAGGTCATTGGTGGAACCCACTAGAAGACGATGGCGATGCGCTTCGGCTAGCTGTACGGCTTGGAATAAAGTTTCGATGGCATGCCACTCTGCATCAGGCGCTAGCGTGGCTGCCTCTTGGCGATGAGGTGCAGGTTAACTGCGAAGACTTCAATGGCGATGAATTTATCGCAACCCGCAGAGCAATCGTCCTTGCTGCCGCCGAGATCGGCAAAGCCACCGCGTAACACCTGCACCCTTCCACACGACCTGCTCTTCTGCGGTCGTCCTGCACCCGCCGAACATATCGAACTGTCCATCCTCCGCTGCCTATCTGGCCGATCGCGTTCTTGTGTGGGCAGTTCCGTATGTTTGGTTAATCAGTATGGAGATTGAGATGAGCAAGCAGCCTTCGAAAATTAAGTACGCATACGAAATATTCAAACCTAGCAGCCTCAACGCCAACTTCGGCGGCGGCTTCAACTCTCGCGTTCAGGGGGTCGAGTTTGTTAATGCCGTTGACGGTGCATACCGGGCTGAGCGTATGCAGGGATGGTGGAAGGCCGACGAGATGATCAAGGCCGGAAAGATCTACTTCATCCACCCATTTCCACACCGCAACTGTGATCTTTCCGGATTCGTGTACGGCGGCACTTGGGCCTGTAACGGCTGCAACACCGACGGCTTCCAGAAGCCTTGGTGGGCGGTGCGCGTAATGCAGGATGGTGACGCATGGTGCGTCGTCGGTGAAGGGTTTGAAGACCTGCAAGCCTCTGACAATTACGCCTATGGAGATACCCGCGAAGAGGCGCTCTCAGCTTATGCCGCGCTGATGAATTCGAAGCCTGGCGCAAAGGCCGCCTAACCCCTCATCTGGAGGTCATCACCATGGATGAATTTCAGCGCAAACGATTCGACAACCTGCTCACTCAGGCAGCAGATCCGAAGAAACATCTAATTGCTCGCGAGTTAGTGGCGCGCGCGTTTGGCTGGATCGACGGGTTGATGGAAGGAAACGTCATTCAGCCTTCCGAGTACTCGATCTTGTTCGACCAAATCAGCGTCGTCGAGTCGCGCATCAGAGATCAGTCGTACCGTCGTCTCGGTCTCGCATCGTGAGCACCAGTTACGCGGACAGTGCCCAGGCAAGAGCACTTGATGCGCGGCTTGATGGAAGCTCAACAGGTGGTGCCGGGGATAACTGGTTCGACGATGGTCCCGATCCTTTCAGCGACCGAATACGAGCCAACGAGGCCAAGCGCCTTGCCTCGCTACCTGGTCGCATCAGCGCTGCAATCTCTCAAATGGAAATGATCTGCCCGCCACGGGCCGGGGGTTTGAAATGAGCAATCCAATCGTGAAGTCGCTGGTTGACGAACAGATTGAAGAAGTTGAGTTCGCCGGCAAGACCCGTGCAATCGCTATCCGTCTCGCGCGTCGACAAGGATTCACCGGCGACCCTGCTCGATATGGCTGGGTGGCTCCGGGTATCTGGCTGCTTCGGTTCCAGGCGCCTCGCGCACAACATGCGCAATAAGTACGCCGGCGTCTGTTATCGCTGCCACGGAAACGTTGCACCGGGCGCAGGGCACTTCGAGAGGCATCAAGGCGGATGGCGAACCCAGCACGCCGACTGCGCGATCAAGGCTCGTCAGGCCAAACAGCAACAGCAATAACCCCTCTCCAATTCAAATGCAGCGCCCCGCACGGAGCGCGAGGTATCGCCATGTCCGCACAAACAGAATTAGCCACCGTCCCGCCCAAAGAAACAGCGCTGACGGTGTTCAGCACGGCCAACGGCTTGGAGCCATGGTTGCAGCAGGTGCGCGCCAAGGTCGACGAGTTCCAGAAGATCCTCCCTGACCTCAGCAGCAAGAAAGGCCGTGATGCATATGCCTCGATGGCGCACAGCATCGCAAAATCCAAAACGGCGCTCGAAGCTGTCGGCAAACAGCTGTCGGCCGAGCAGAAAGAGATTCCGAAGAAGATCGACGCCGAACGCAAGCGCGTTTGGGACACGCTGGAATCGTGGCAGAAAGAGGTGCGCAAGCCGCTGGACGACTGGCAGGCTGCGGAAGATGCCCGCGTTGATGCTCACAACGAAGCAATCGCAGCCATCAATACGCTGTATGCCAGCCTGGATGATCGCACCGCTGAGTCGCTGACTCTGCTTTTGGAAGCAGCCGAAGCGGTCGTGATCAGCCAGGAGTGGGAAGAGTTCGAAACGGAGGCGGCTCGCGCGAAAGACCAGGCCGTCACCAAGATTAAGACCGCCCTGGCTACGCGTACAAAGCACGAAGCGGAACTGGCGGCCATTGCTCAGTTCAATGCCGAGAAGGCCGAGCGCGAACAGAAAGAGCGTGATGACGCCATAGCGCGCGCTGCTGTAGAGGAAGCCCAACGTCAGGCCGCAGCCCAGGCCGAGGCAGACCGCAAAGCGGCCGCAGCGCGTGAGCAGGCGCTGATTGACCAAGCAGCAGAAGCGCAGCGTGCGGCAGATCAGGCAGTTCGCGATGCCGGAGCCGAATCAGAACGCCAACGGTTGCAGCTTCAGTTGCAGGCCGAGCAAGCCGCCCGCGCTGCCGAGCAGGCCGAGGCCAATCGCATTGCAGCGGAGCAACAAGCCGAGCGTGAGCGTGCTGCAGCCGAACAGCGTCAGGCGGCTGCAGTTGAGCAGGCCAGGCTGGACGAGATCGCGCGGGCAGATGCCGCAGCTGACGAGATACTGCGCCAGGCTGCACAGCGCGAGGCAGACCAAGCGCACCGGGGAAAGATCAACCGGGCGGCGCTTGAGGCATTCGTGGCCGGCGGAATGACTGCTGAGTGCGCCAAGCAGGCAATCACGCTGATCGTTCAGCGAAAAATCCCCGCAATCACCCTCACCTACTGAGCCCGCCATGAGCACCCCACGAATGACCGCCCACCTCGACTGGGCCCAAGTCGGCGAGTTCGTGCCTGAGAAATTCTCCGGCAACGAACGCGCTGAGTACGAAGACGAAGCCCGCAAGATTCAGCGGGAATTTGACAGCCACAATTGAGGCAACTCCCATGTTCAAGAAAGCTGAACGCAAGCAGGCCAAGCTAAGGCTGGCACTTGCAGGTCCATCAGGCTCAGGCAAAACCTATTCTGCGTTGCTCATGGCAAAAGGTCTTGGTGGTCGTATCGCGGTGATCGACACCGAGCAAGGCAGCGCGTCGCTGTATTCGGACATCGCCGACTTCGATGTGCTCGAACTACAACCACCCTTCTCGCCTGAACGCTACATCGAGGCAATAACCGCCGCCGAAGCTTCCGGCTACAACGTGCTGATCGTCGACAGCTACTCGCACGAATGGACTGGCCCTGGCGGCTGTCTCGAATCAAACGAAGCTCTGGCCCACCAGAAATTCCGAGGAAACACCTGGGCGGCGTGGAACGAAACAACGCCACGCCACCGGCAGTTGACCAACAAAATTCTGACCAGCTCACTGCACGTCATCTGCACCATGCGCAGCAAGACAGAGACAGTCCAGGGTGAGGGCAAGAAGATCCTCAAGCTGGGCATGAAGTCGGAGCAGCGAGACGGAACTGATTACGAGTTCACCGTGGTGCTCGATCTTACTCACGACGGGCACACGGCTCTCGCCAGCAAGGATCGGACAAAGATCTTTGCGGCACCCGAGCTAGTCAGTGAAGAAACCGGACGCAAGCTGCTGGGCTGGCTGAACTCAGGCGTAAGCCCTGAGGACCGAGCTAAGGATCTGCTTGTTGATGCGATTGCTGACATCGCCGCCGCCTCTGATATGGCTGCGCTCCAGTCAGCGTTCAATGCCGCCAAAGCAATTGCGCTTGGGTTTGATGACCTGATCACTCGAGTGATCGCCGCGAAGGACAAGCGCAAAGCCGAGCTCATGCCGATGCAGGAGTCGGCATGAGGTGGGACGCGCACCGGGCAGCAGAGCCCGACATCGCCAAATCTCTGCATCAGTTCGTCGACGCAGGGGTCTTCGCAGCCGCAAAGGCCCTCGGTCGCTCGACCCGCAGCATCAACCGCATCGCCGAGCAATACGGCGTTGAGTTCCGAACCAAAACTGCCGCAGCAATGACGAAGCGCCGGACCGAGCGGGAAGCTCTGGCTGAGCAGATTGCGGCTCTCGCGCCGAGGCACACGCAATCTGAAATGTGCGCCGAACTGGGTATCACCCGCTTCGTCCTCCGCGAAATCGCCGAAATCCACTTCATCGACATCGACAGTCGAAAGCGAGCCTGACCATGACCACCACCTTCAAAAACTCCCAAGAGCGCGCATGGCACATTCAGCACATGCGATCCAGCGTTGATCTACTCCTTGCTGCATCGAAGGATTGGTCGAAAGCCGATGCCGAGCGCGGCGAGCGGACAATCAAGCAGCTTGAACGGCAGATATCCGAATCGCTGAACGAATTGCCTGCGACCAAGCTTGTGGCTGTAGCGTGAAACGATCCATCCCCCAGCGCCGCAAGCGAGCGGCGCAACACCAACTACCACCAAGCGGGCTCAAGGAGATCGGACATGCAGAAAACAGCGTCCGGAGTTGTAACCCTGCCGAGCTGGATGACATCAGTCAAAAAGCTCTACAACACCAGAAGTGGCGGTCAGTACCGGCCTGATGATGTGGCTTTGGCGTTTGCGTTGAGTCTGCGCACTCACGACAGCGCTGATGAGTTACGGGCATTGGCCTGGCGCCTCGTCGACAAGGTCTGTCTTGAGCATCAGCCGAACATGAAGCGCCTGAGCCGCGAGCCGGACGACGCGAAGGTTTTCGACGCAGCCCTGAAGATCATCAACCGGGTTTGCGACCTACTGGAATACGAGCCGGGCACGGCCTTTGTACGAAACGGTGAATTGAATGGCAAAGAGCCCAGAAGAGCGGTCAGCGAAGATGGCTCAGAAGCGTCTGCTGGTAGCAGAGAAAGAGCTTCGGCATAGGGTCAGGCCGGGAATTGAACAGGCCCTGAATCGGGTCCGCAAGCGTGGCCGCACATCCATCGTCAGCGAGGTGCTTCAGATCGCGATCATGAAGATGGACCTGATGGAAGACGACGAACTGGTTGAATTCCTGACATATCCGCGCCACGAAATCATGATTGACGAAGAAGTGGCGCGTAGTTTTCTGAACGCCAGCTTAGCGTCAATTCAGAAAGACCCAGGCGACGAGATCATAAACCCTGCTGTTTGATTGCATCACCAACGATCCAGCTTGAACCTAGAAATGTCAGGGAATCCTCAACCTCCTTGTTTCGGCGAACAAGCTCATCCATTTCTTCAGGCGTGATATCCCCTGCATGGATTGCTTTGAGCAGGGTTTGATTCTGATATGCATAGGCCGCTATTGGGGGGATTTTGCGATCTGAACCCCGCGCTATCGCTAAATTGATATCCTGCGCCCGCGTCTGGGTAGCAAACTCTAAGATGTTTTTTGCGGCTTCTCTTTTGGCCTGATAATGACTCTGGATCATCATCGCGCCGATTGACGCCGTTGCTCCTATCAAACCTCCGATAAGACCCGATACCGCACCATCCATCATCTGTCTCCTTGACCCGGCCCTATGCCGGTCAACACGTATAGCCCACCACTAACCTATTCGCCACCGTCCATTCGGAGGGAGGCGCCTGCATGGAGAACTGCATGAGCCAGCTTCACCAGATACTGGTCGGCGACTGCATCGAAATGATGCGGACGCTACCGGATAAGTCAGTTCACACCTGCGTGACTAGTCCGCCCTACTTTGGGCTGCGCGACTATGGCGTAGAAGGCCAGATCGGCCTCGAAGAAACTCCCGCCAAATTCATCGGCCGATTGGTGGCCGTCTTCCGCGAAGTGCGTCGAGTACTCCGCGACGACGGCACGGTCTGGGTAAACATGGGTGACACATATGCTTCCGGAGGTCGCGGCGGTGGAGGCTCATTCATGGCGGAGCGCGGCGACGGGGCATGGCAGGGCAAGGGCGAAGCGACAGGCTGGCGTTCTGCGCCTGCGGGGCTGAAGCACAAAGACCTGATGGGCATGCCTTGGCGCCTCGCGTTCGCCCTGCAGGACGACGGCTGGTATTTGCGTCAGGACATCATCTGGAACAAGCCAAACCCGATGCCCGAATCTACGCGCGACCGCTGTACGAAAGCCCACGAATACATTTTCCTGCTCAGCAAGTCCCGAAGCTACCACTGTGATATGCAAGCCATCCGCGAGCCGGCCGCCGAATCAAGCCTCGCTCGATGGGCTCAGGATGTTGAAGGCCAGGTCGGCAGCGACCGCGTGCCCGGCAAAACGAACGGGATGATGAAAGCGGTTGGCGGCGGGCGCTCAAAACGTGACAGCTTCCAGCGTGACGACTCAAAGCGTGAGCAGGCCATTCCCGGGCAGTCGAAGGGTACACACCGGCCTGACAGAGCTGAAAGCGAGTGGGATGTTGCCACCCGCAACAAGCGAAGCGTCTGGACTGTGCCGACTCAAGGATTCAAGGGCGCCCACTTCGCCACCTTCCCGCCTGACCTTATCCGCCCCTGCATTTTGGCGGGCGCACCGCGCGGCAGCATTGTGCTCGACCCGTTCGGAGGTGCCGGTACCACATCGCTCGTTTCGATGCAGGAAGGGCGGAGGTCGATCATTTGCGAGCTGAATCCGGATTATGCGGCGATGGCCAGAGCGCGTATTGACGCTGCCTGGCTGGACGGCGCCGCGCAGATGGATGTGTTTCACGACGCCATTCCCGCGGCCTGAACGCCATCCAAATCCCAGATGTAGCCTCTAGAGGCTACTTTTCCAATAGTAGCCTCCTGAGGCTACATTGAGGTCAAAGTGACAGTAGAAAATGAGATTGTGCCGCCTGCTGGCGATGTGGAAGTGCTGGCCGTGGTAACGCTCGGCGGATACTTCAGTTCTGAAGAACTGGGCGACATCGACATCGAGCCGGTTATGAGTGCGCTCGAGCAGATTCAACAGGATGTTGTTCGGTCCGACGACGATGAGCACATTGAACTGGTCGACCGCGCCCACGTCACCCGGCTAGAGGCTGAGGTGGAGCGCTACAAAGAAGCCGCTGCCGGTAACTTTGCCAGCGTGCAAGACGTTGAGCGCTCCCGTGCAGAAGTCAGCGCCCATCGGGCGGAGGTAATGGCGGAGCGTGACGCCCTCAAGGCTGAAAACACCCGGTTACTCGAGCGTATCGAGCAGCTTACCTACGACTGCCAAGTAAACTGTTCGGTAGTTAACGCACAGCAATCCGAACTGACCAAGGTGCGGGAGTTGCTGACCGGCTACCGGAAAATCACTGACTTCACCCGGCACCCAGTACAAATTGCTACTGACGAATACCTCGCCCACCAATCCGCGCCAGCCTCGAAGTCCTGCTCTCGGGTAAATACCGTCTCTTTGGAAAACGATCGATACATGATGGCCCCTGCCGCGAAGGAAGGTAGCGATGAGTGACGCCAATAGGGAAGGATTTGAAGCTTGGGTTGTGCAACGGGGCTTCACAACCG
>Ga0247815_10000120_pt1 | contig 58873 bp, 86 predicted proteins | sample UWRJL194509B1_FD_181014 | JGI IMG/M metagenome (GOLD analysis project Ga0247815, IMG submission 181014) | Plant litter microbial communities from Arlington Agricultural Research Station in Wisconsin, United States - UWRJ-L194-509B-1 | ecosystem: Environmental > Terrestrial > Plant litter >... | reverse complement strand
GTCATAGCCTGAACATGGCGGCACTCAGTAAGCGCAGCTTCGGCCTTGTCTATGTTCTCGTTGATCTGGTTGAGCGCGTTCTCAAGCTCGTTTAGGCGCTTGGCTGCTAGGTATTTGGCTTCGTTCATTTCAGTTGCTCCTTAGCGTGAATAGTTACAGCGACAGCGAGCGCCGGCCAAACATGCGACGAGACGCCGTAGAGCGGCCCAGGCTGCGATTTAGTACCTACCTGAGGGGTAGCGCCACCTCCGGTTGCCGGATAGCTGTCAAGCAGCGCCTGGCGAATATTGGCATCCTTGGCCTTGGTGGTTCCACACAGGTGTATTTTCACGTCCTTGCGATAGACCAGCAACACGGCGTCAGGGTCGCGCCATGATTGCAGGAAGCGGCCGATCCAGACACATGTTTCGAACACCTCTCGCCCAACCGCCATACCGTAGCTGGCGATCATTTCGACGGCCATCACGTCGGCCTCGTAGGTGCTGCGGATTTCGTCCATCATGGCGAGGTTGTCCAGCACGCCGAACGCGATAGGTCGGCCGTCATCAAGTAGGCACCAGCCGGATTTCGTTGTGCCAGGGTCGATTGCAAGAATTTTCATTCCATCAGTCCTTTTCGTTTTAAAATTGCTTGGCTCTCTGTGCGTGCCAGGTCGAAGTACTTGTCGACCAGAGAGCGCGGCATGTGGCCGGCGTATCCGCCATCGAGGAACGTGTGGCAGGCAAAGCATCCATAAGCGCCCTCGACATCGCGCGCCTTCAGGCCGGCGCCCTTACCATCGACCGAGTGGTTGGAGTGACACCAGACAGTCGTGTCAGTACGTCCATTGCAGCAAGGGAAGCGAAGCGTGCATTCTTCGCCCTTCGCGCTTTTCCGAATCGGCGTCATCTTCGGCCCTTTGGACTTGAGCTTCGAACGAGGCGCCGGCTTGCCGCTGGCGGCCGGCTTCGACACGAACGCGGTCCTGGTCATTGGCGCCGATCGCTTCATGCTATGCACTCCATCACGGTTTCTATCCAGGCTTTCGCGACTTGCGGGACAATGGCATTGCGGGCGGCATCTGTTCCCGCCACGCATCGGGGTATCCCATCACCCATAGCTCGAAACCCGGTGAGTGCACTTTCCCAATTTCTCTCCCACGGAAAGGGTTGCTTGACCCTCCCCACTCGTCCAGCCTGCCCGCCACATGATTCTTTCCATGGTTGCTTGTCCCGCTTGGAGTGGGCAACCCAGTAGAGGCGCTGCCTGATGTGAAGTGCGCCGATGCCCGCAGCGCACAGATCGGCGGCCCCTGTTGCATATCCCATAGCTTCCAAGTTAGATCGAACAATGGAGAGCCAATCCCTTCCAGCCTTGCTTGCAACTTGCTCGCCAGCGACAACTGCAGGCTTGCACTCTTGGATAAGATGGGCATATGCTGGCCAGAGGTGCCTATCGTCAGCAACCCCAAGTCCTTTGCCTGCCGCGCTGAAAGGTTGGCAAGGTGCGGAACCGGTCCAAATAGGTCTATCATCTGACCAGCCGGCGGAACGAAGAGCAAGGCTCCATCCTCCGAGTCCGGCGAAAAAATGACATTGGGTGAATCCGCGCAAGTCGCTTGGTCTAACATCCTCTATACTCCTAGTGTCTACCACTCCATCAGCTATATGGCCTGCACGGATTAGATTGCAAAGCCATTTAGCCGCGTGCGGCTCTATTTCGTTATAGTAGACGCCGCTCATGCAGCCACCGCCGGCCGGAAGAAGTCCATCGGCAAATCCGCATACGGCGCCATGCCCAGTTGCTTGGCCGGCTTGATGATGCGCTTGATCATCGGGTCAATCATGGCGCGTTCGGCCATTGCCAGGATAGGCTTGCGTTGGGGGGGGGTAGTAGGGCGGCCGATGTCACCGATCGAATAGCTGGTAGGATTCTGGCCTTGGAACGTGCGTTTGCCTACCGTGGCGTCGATGTAGCCGCCGTCGCGCAGATGGTGCAGCGGAGCGCGCAGGGTTGACGCTGACTGCTGGTAGTGCGCACAAATCGCCACCATGCCGCAGCCGGGATTGGCGGCGATGAAATCGTACATGTTCTGCATGCGCTTCAGCATTGTCTGTTGTAAATCGGTCACACTATCTCTCCTTGTGATACGTGGTTTCTTCGGGGTAAGCTTTGGCGCTGGAGGCGGCGGCATACGGATGGCCAGGCGCTGCTGACCAAGCGGCTTGGCGAACCGAGCGGACAGGCCAGCCAAGAACTTTTCAATACCGCTAGCGTCGGCAACCACGCAATAGCGGTAGACTGCCTTCTTGCCGTCAGGGCTTGATTTGAGTCGGTCAATCACGCCACCGCAGCGCATGGTGATGATGTACTCGTCGCAGCGCTTCATGGACAGGCTCATGCCTTCGCGAATCTCGCGCGCCGACATGCCGCCAGGGTGGCGAGCCAGCATGTCCATCACGCGGCGAAGGTCCATGTTACGTTTCAGCGACTGAGGATGAGGGATCAGGTCGGTCATGATTAGCTCCGTGGGTGCAGCTTGACGGCAACAGCCAGCATCGCCAGCGTTGTTTTCTGTCCACGACTATCTAGCTGGTCGAACATTGCCAGGAGGGCTGCGCGATCTACTGCTTCGGCGTGCGTCAGGCGGTGGCGGGTAGGGTTCTGGTTATGCATTTCGCTTAATGTCGCCCACTGTGATTTTGTCTTTTGCGATTCGTACTCGCGCTCGTTCTGCTCACTGACTGCACGCACCGTGTCAATGGTGGACTGACTGATTTCCAGTTTCATGATCTTCCTTCGTTAGGTGAGTTAAAGCGTCTTTGCTTCAGCGCGGCGATTTGCCTCGATGGTCCGCCATGCCTCTATCTTGGCTTGAGCTGCAACCATCAGCCACCGAAACTTTTCTTCTTCCTCGACGGCTGCGCGCAAACCTTCCAGCAACTCTAGATAGCCTGGATGGGCGTAGGCCTCGCGTTCTTGCATGGCCCCGGTCTTGTGTCCGGCCTGTTCAGCCTCGCGCATCAGTAGCGCCTTCTTCGACTTCCTGAATTCCTCCAGATAGATGCGATCGCTTTTTGCTTTAGCGTAAAGCGGCGCATTGTCCCGGATGAAATCCAGCGAGCGGAAGATGTTGATTTCGGTGTCAGCGTGCATTACTCGCCTCGATGCGCAATCAACGCCAGTGCCTTTTTCAGCGACAGATTCGACGCCAAGCAGATACGCACTAGTAGCTGGTCATTTACCAGCCGCTTGCCGTGACGAATCTCGCTAACCACGGATGCAGTCGTGCCGATGAACGCAGCTAGTTCACTGTCCGTGCTCTTCTTGTACCGTGTCCGCAGATAGTCGAACAGCCCGCCCGAGTTATCTTCAATTTTCGTCTTAGTCATCATTTCTCCATTGGTTAATTGCTGAGATTATTGTCGCACACAGCGAATCTTGCCGCAAGCTTTTAATTTAGCTGTCGGCGAAAGAAAGTGCTTGCGTTGCGAATTCGCTGCGTGTAAAGTTATACCCAATGGCACCGCATCCGCGATGCTGAATAAAGGAGGTAATATGAGCAAGTTGAGCAACATGCGCCGTGAGATGCAGGACGCATTCCGCGATGCGCTGCATGCTGCATTCGCCGCGAAATTCTCGGTCGAGATTACAACCGAGTTCAATATCTTCAGCATGGAGACAATCTCCAAGCGCGCAGACGGCCAGGATTTCACGATTGACGAGCACGCCTATATCCAAGGCTGGAGCGATGGCTACGGCAAGGCAATCAACCTCGTGGTTTTCCGCGACTATGAAGACGACTGCCAACGCGAAATGAAGCGCCAAGCGAAAGAGTCGGCATGAACCACCCGATACCCACCCGTCGCTGCGTCTACGCCCCTGCTGCATGGCTGTTCGCCATCATAGTTGCCGCCTGCTTGCTGGGCGCTAAAGCTGGAGGTGTGCTGTGAGCGGCTGGATAAAGTGCAGCGACAGACTGCCGGAGATTGACTACACCGCGCCAGAATATTCGCGCCATGTCACAGTGCTAGTTTCGCAAGGTGACGTGGTTTGTGAAATGAGTTACGCAAGCAACGCGTACGCTAAGACAGAAAAAGGGCGTGCACCGCGCTGGGAGCGTGATGGGCGCTTGGCCTTTTTCTCGCCTACCCACTGGATGCCACTCCCACCGCCACCACCCGAAGTCTAACCGCTGGTCCCTACACCACTAAAGGAATGAAAATGAAAAAGATCATCAAAGCAATTCACCGTCTGCAATGGCGCGTGCGCTATACCCTCATCGGTTACGGCAAGATTCCCGATATGGGTTTTCCAATGTGGTGGGATTGGTCGGACACCGACTATCACGAGTTCGCCGATATGAGTACGCCACGCGAAGCTGTACAGGAAGAACTCTACGCTATGGCGGCTTCCCAATGAGCCGATCAACCGTAACACCAGCCGAAGCGCTACAACGCCTTCTCGACGCCAGCAAACTAATCGACTTCGCCGACTGCAAGGATGACCGCGTATGGCAAGCGCTAGGGGCTACGCAGGGTACGGCAGAGGGCGTGCTGCGCGATGGCTTGGAGCCGGGTCAAAGAAAGCAAGTGGCATACAACATTGATCTGGTCGCGGATGCGCATGGTCGCGTGAAGAATTATTACGACCCATGTGACGCTGCTAGCGGCGATATCTGGACTATCGTAGGGGCGATTCCGTACATGATCGCTGACCTGAAAGAAATTCGCGCAGCTACCCCTGTCGCCGCCCAGTCAGGCGTAGTAACAGCGAGCGTGCCGGAAGCTGTATTGCAGGCGGCTACTGAATGGTGGCTTGGCCTTCGCCCTTTGGGGTGGAACGAGGAAGACCACCTTGCGCAGCCGGCCGTCAATTCCAGCACAGGTCGCGGCTCGAAGCTTGCACTTGCAGTAGCTGCTTATGTCGCTGCCCCAGCCATCGCAGCGCCGACAGAGGTGGAGCGGAAACCTACTATTTGGATCAATTCCAGCGCATCTCCGCATGAAGACCATGGGCCACTCATCGAAAGCAATCGCCAGATCGTGCTCATAGGATCAACCGAAGGCCCGTTTGGCTTTTACACCACGCCACTTTACGCCGCTATCGCTACTGGAGAAAAGAAATGAACTGGAAAACTATGAACTCCGCGCCGCTAGATGGCACGGTAATTATTGTTCGCTATCCGCTGCAAGGCAACGTGAAACGGATAGCTCACTACAATACGATACACAAATTCTGGCAAAGCAACGGCGAGCCTTTCTGGCCCGTAAGCCAGCAGTGCGAATGGGCCGAGATACCTCCGGAAGCCGCTCCCTCAGTCGCCAATGCTGCGCCAGCCGGGGAACGGGAGAAGTTTGAGGCGTGGGCGGAATTGACTACGCATGAAAAAGCAGGGACGCAACACGATATTGCCGGCTGGTATTACTTCGATGATCTGACAAACGATCGTTGGGAATCGTGGCAAGCCGCCATCGCTGCCCTGCCTAAGCCAGTAGTGGCGATGACGGACGGGCAGATCGAAGCTATTGCGCGCAGCCATGGTACGGGAGGATGGCAGACGTTGCCCGATATGATCCGCTTCGGCAAGGCCATCCTCGCCGCTGCCGGGCCTGATGCGGCGCTGGTGGAGGCGTTGCTAAAAATATCCGATAATGGGCAGCAATGGCCGGCTGACATCGCTCGTGCCGCCTTGGCTGCTCATGCTGGGCAAGGAGCGAAGACATGAGCCGCAATCAGCGTGAAGGGCGCTATGCTGGAGTGATCCCCGGCCCATACATGCGGTTTATGGAAGGCCCAGCAGGAAAGCGCAAGCACCAGCGGGTGCCACTCAAATACCGCTACGAAGATGGGTATGGGCTTCGGCTCGCAAAGGTCAGCCATCACAAAGACCCGGCGCAATACGACACCGATTGGGACGTGTGATGAGCCGCATCGTAGACGATTGCCCAACCCAGGTTGAGCCGGTGACAGCGGCAGAGCGGCGCGACCTGGCGGACGAGCGCCACTAGGAACATGTTGCGCCGGAAATTGATTTAAGGTATCGTACGGGTAACGGTGTCGGAACCGGAGTAATGTAGGGCTAAATGATTCGAGCCACTAGGCTTGGATTCCGTTGGTAGATTGTGGAATAGCCCCCATTCTTTGCCATCCGACCGGAATCCAGACCTAGTGGCTTTTTCTATTTCTGGCGCACTCCTAGCGATATCAAGCGCGCATCCTGGCGGCGAGGAAGTAGAGGGAAGTGGTAGCACAGAGCATCGTGCAAGGTGCAATTCCTACAATCCACCGGTCGGCGTAGATCCTGTGACCGAGGGCATACGATGTGAATCGTAGCGACAGGAATCCGGTATTCCGGGATGACGTCAAGACTTCTTCTACCTCTCAGGGGTTAGGGGGCGTTTTGATGAAAGGTAGTTCGACAGCAGAGAGGGAATGATGAAGCCAACGAAAGAGGAAATAGCCAAGCGCCTCGATAAAGATAAAGCGCGGCGCGAAGAAAAGCCCACCGGAATCTGGCGGCCGACCATCACTGAGCGGGAGGCAGAAGAAAGAAAGAAACAGATTGACCGCAAAGAAATACCGTTTTAATATCACAACACCAACCAAGTTTAACCATCGCAACCACCAAGGAAAACCATGAGCATCGTCTCCCTCGTTATGGGCGAGTCCGGCACCGGCAAATCTACCAGTCTGCGCAACCTGGACCCCGCCAACACATTCCTCATCCAAGCTGTAAAAAAACCACTACCATTTCGCTCGGCAGATTGGAAACCCGCAGTCAAAGGCGCCGGAGGCAATATCTTCGTCACCGACAACAGCGACAAGATCTGCAAGAGTATGGCCGCTACCAAGGCCGACATCATCGTTATAGACGATTTCCAATACACGCTCGCCAACGAGTTCATGCGCCGCGTCACCGATCAGGAAAGCGGCAATGGCGCGTTTGCCAAGTATAACGAAATCGCCCGCAAGGCATGGGACGTGTTTATGGCGGCGTCGGCCTTGCCCGATCACAAGCGCGTCTACATCCTGAGCCACACCACCACGGATGAGGCGGGTAAGACCAAGATAAAGACCATTGGCAAGCTGCTTGACGAGAAGATCGTGCTGGAAGGCCTCGTGACGATCGTACTGCGCACGCTCAAGATCAACGACCAATATGTGTTCGCCACGCAGAACAGCGGCAGCGACACGACAAAATCGCCTCTCGGTCTGTTTGAAGACGACCACATCGAGAACGACCTCGCCGAAGTCGACAAAGCTATTTGCGGCTACTACGGCATTACCCCACCACCAGCACAGGACTAAACCATGTACAACCTCGACCCAAACCTCGCTAAGAAAGCCGACGTCATCGGCGCTTACATCCAAGATACCGGCAAGTATGTCGGCACGTTCCTGCGCGCTGAAAAACTGGTCAGCGCTAAGGCCGGCACCGATGGCATCGGCTTCGCCTTCAAAGACGACAGCGGCCGTGAATGCCGTTTCGATGTCTGGACACGTAAGCCTGACGGCACCGAGTTGCAAGGCCTGAACCAGATCAACGCCATGATGGGTTGCTTGAAAGTACGCAACATGAAGCCGGTCGCTATGAACGTCAAAAAGTGGGACGCCGACAAAAGCATGGACACGCTGCAGGACGCGCCATGTTTTGCTGAGCTGATGGGGAAGCGCATCGGTTTGCTGCTGCGCATGGAAGAATACGAGAAGATGAAGAATGGCGCGAAGACCGGCGAAACTGGCTGGCGCGTTGGTCTGTTCGCCGTCTTCCAGGCTGACACCGAACTGATGGCGTCCGAAATCCTGACCAGCAAAACCAAGCCTGAAGCGCTGGAAAAGATCGTAGCCATGCTGGCCGACAAGCCGCTGAAGAAGGGTTCGCCAAGCCAACGTGTCGCAGCAGCGAATACTGACGGGATGCCGGACAGTGTTCAGTTTGACGACGATATCCCTTTTAATTAAAACTGGTCTATAATGGTGCTTTCTATACGGGGAAGCACATGACCAGTTCTAAGAAATGTTTTAAATGCTCTCGCCATCTGCCAATTTCATTGTTCTACAAAAACCACCGTATGGCAGATGGCTACATGGGCAAGTGCAAGGAATGCACACGAGCAGATGTTGCTAAAAACAGACTTGATAAAGTCGATTATTACCGCCAATACGATCGGGATAGAGCCAAAGATCCTGATCGGTTGGTTGCAGCGTATCAGATATCAAATCGTTGGAGAACCGAAGATAAACGGCGCACATCAGCACACAACAAAGTCACTCGGGCAATTCGTTCCGGACTTTTGGAGCGACAGCCGTGCATCGTATGCGGAAGCGAGGATTCAGTCGCTCATCATGAGTCCTATGATCGTCCGCTTGAAGTTGTGTGGTACTGCCAAATACATCATAAAGCAAGGCATAAAGAAATGGTCTTGCAGGATATCGAACCATAAGGAGGAATAAATGGAAAAGAGCACTCATACCGAGTGCATCGCCGTGGCGCTGGCTATCCGCAATGCATGTGCTTCAGCATGCGGGGCGCTGGCTGGCGATGGTCGCGCAGATGGTATCAGTCGGCAGGAGGATCGAATCTTGGTCAGCACTGCTATGCGCGTCTGCCAGGATGTCGACGTCATGGGCGTGGTAGCGCAACTTGGCGACGACATCGAGCCGAACGAGCGCGCCGCGTTCGAACTGGCCGCCAAGGCGCAACACTTCAGCGTGCAGAAGAACGATGCTGGCGACTACACCACACCCATCACCGCGCGCGCCTACAAGGTGTGGCAGATGGCTATGCAATTCAAAGCGGGCGCATCCATTACCGAAATCGCACCACAGCCACCAGAGGACACCAGTAAGGTCACGGTGACCATTGCTGGCATGCCGGCCACGATGCCGGCGGCTGATGCAGCTCTGCTGGGCCTTAAATAATAATAGCCATGCGACCAGCCGACACACAAGTGACCACGGCACCGGGCAAGTCTTGCCGGGGTTGTATTTGGGAGCACGAGCATTCAAGCGTCTGCCACGAGGTTGCGCGTGTTGCTCGGCTCGCCAATTTACCAGATTGTGAGTATTCCAATCTGATCTACGTACTAAAGCCTGTCGACGCTCGGCAGCTTGAATTAATCGAACAAGGGGAAATGAAATGACTACTCGACATACACTAGGACCATGGCAATATCGGACTATTGATCAGTCAATAGGCGGAATCGATGACTCCGATGGGAATCCTATCGGCCAATCGTTCCAATTGAAGGGCGATTCAAAAGGCGTAAATAGGATTGCAAATGCAAAGTTGATGGCATCTGCTCCTGAGCTGCTAGCTGCGCTTGAAGGAATGCTTGGCGCATGGAATATGGTCTGCGACGTTCAAGGCTGGGAGCGTGACCATATCCAGCAGCAAAAAGATGCTGTCGCTGCAATCGCAAAAGCAACAGGAGCGCCAGCATGACCAATTCCGCTGCTATAGCCGACGCGCTCATTGCCCACTCGCGCGGCATTCTGACCAAGCCGCAGAAGGAATCCGCCGACACGCTGACGTTCGCCGTGCCGCATGTGATGACGCAGGAAGCCTACCGCGCGCTGGCCGGCGCTAAACCACAGGGAGCGAAGTAATGGATCTGGATAAATTGGAAGCACTAGCACGCGCGGCAATGCCGGGGCCTTGGATTAATGGCGCCCACGAGGTTTATCAAACATTCGGCGAATGTGACCGCATCTGCAAAATGATGAGTGCGGAGGATTCGGCATTTATCGCCGCGTTGAATCCTGCCGTAGTATTGGATTGGGCAGAGTTGACCCGCAAGCAGGAAGCCGAGATAGTCGCACTCGGCAACCTGCATGTGGTGCAAGCTGCGGCCGGCGCTGCGGTGACCTCCGTGGAGTCGCTGGAAACGAGCGAGGGCGAGGCGCTGCCGTACAGTGGAGCGATAAACTACCGGTATATGAATCTGGACACGCTGCAATATGTCGACTCCCAGTCTGAACTTGTCCGGCAGGTAGGCAAGGGGGGCGTTATGAAGTGTTTTACTCATTACCCGAAAGGCGTATTCATAGCAGCAAGTCGAAGTGATTTTACTGAAATGCAGGCGAATTTGGGCGCGAAGAAAATCCACGACCGCGAATTCGCCGCCCCGCAGCAGCAAGCGCCAGCCCGCGACCTCGGCATCGAAGCGGCGATCATGGGCGGGGTGCTGGAGGGGAATGAGGTGCGGCAGCATGCGCAAGCGGCTGAGCAGATCGTTCAAGTGCTGCTGTACATGAGCGGCAACGGATTGATTACGTGGCAAGGCACCGGCAACGATGAAGACGACGCTTGGAATAGCGACGAAGAGTATCGGGCAACGCTGGATGCTGTTCGCAAGGGGATGGCAGACCATAGCGCGCAGAAAGCTGCAAAATCCCGCGTAACCGGGCATGCGCAAACGGCGCAGCCAGTCAAGGTTGCTGGCCCAGGCTCGATCACCAACGAGGATGACGGCGTGCTGACGCTGCGCTTCAAGGATGATGATTCGGCGGCGGCGTTCATGCACGCACACCTGCCAACCATAGATTGCCGTGACATGCCACGCTCCAATCTGGTTGAGGATGCGCAAGCGGCGTCCAGCGATGCGCAGCGCCAAAATCTTGAACTCGTTATCGCTCGGCTGGAGCAAATCGCAGAGCAGCCCGTTCGGCACATCGACACCAAGGAACTTGCAGAGCAAGCGCTGCCTTGCGCCAGCGCCGTCCTCGCAGCTCGCCAGCCCGCGCCTATAGCCAACGATGACGGCCCGGAATTCACCGTGGACGATCCCGACCTGGACGCGCTGCTAAACGCAGTCGTCGATTGGAAAACCACGCCGCAGAACATGGACACCGGCCTGCACATGATGTCGCTGCTGGAGCGCGTGGAGTATCGCTTGAAGGCCGCCCCTGTAGCCGCTGCCGCGCAGGGTGTATTGCCGTCGTTGCCTGAGCCGATGGGCGAAATCCAGTTCAGGCGCCCGCAAGGCTTCTTTGGCCGCGTCTACGGCTATCACGCAAACCAGATGCGCGACTTCTACCAGCAAGGCCGCGCTGCCGGTATCGAACTGGCGGCGAAAGGAGTATCTGTGCTGGTCAATCCTCAGGGCGTGGAGCGCCATGACGCAGATGACCCGCTTATGTTTGATGGCTGGGAGTCGGGCCAAACAGATGCTCTCTTCGCCATTCGCGCCCTCAACAACCAAGGAGGCTGACATGCAAACGATTAAAACTTGGCAGGAGCGGACCCGCGAAAGCCTGCACCCTAGCGTTGCGCCGAACCTGTCGGATGATGAGCTAAGCATAGTCGGCACGAAGCACATGCTATCGTATATCGCTGACTTGGAATCCGCCCTCGCATCGCAGGCAGAGAGAGCGCCAGTGGCGTTGGATGGGCACTATCGCAGTGTGATCGCCAGCGTGTGCGAGGGCTGGAATATCTCGGCCGACTTGCGCAAGTATTTGGAATCCGAGCTGTTCGTCCCTGCCGCTGGCGTGCCGCACATCGAGCGCGATGCGGCGCTGAGTGACTCAGAGATTTCGCACGTCTACTACAAGACGACGGGCCAAACCCTGCGTGAGCGTGACGTGCCGGAGGTAGTGGCTTTCGCCCGCGCCATCCTCGCCGCCATGGCCGCGCAGCAGGGCGAGAAAGCGCCGGGTGCAGCATGAAATTATTCCTCAAACGGGTAATCAGGAGAATCGGAGTGGAGCTTCTCTGGTGTGCATGCTACGTTATTGCATATAACAAATGCAAAACTGACACTGAGAAAGCCAAGGCGATGACGGATTATCTGGTGGAGCGCCGGCGGATAATCAGCCTGATGGCGAAATACTACGAGACAGGCGGCGACCATGTTTAAGCCCATCCTCATAGCGGCGCTGTTTGCCCTCGCAGCGCCATCCGACGCGCAGACCTTCACCGACAGCAACGGGGCAGCGTTCAGCACCAGCGATGCGCTGATGATCGAGGCGTTGCCGCAGTACGTCCACATCATCTATGCAGATGGCCGCGACGCCTATTATGAGGACGTCGGCGGCAAGCTTTTGCCCGTGATCGTTGCGCTAGACCGAGGGTTTATCAAGGTCGGCAAGCGCTGGGTGAAACAGGCGGGCTTGCGGGGCGCCCAGGCTTGCGCGGCATACTGTGAGACTTGCTGCACGCCGCCGAAACTGGACCGCCAGAAAGGAAAGCCATGAGCAAGCCAAAGAAGAATCCCAAGCCAAGCACCCTCGGCCAGCAGATCCGCGACGCCAAGAAGGAATGGGCCAAGCTGTCGCCAGAAAAGCGCGCCTCCGTGGTGCTGGAAGGCTCCAGCGACTTGCGGCCAATGCGCAAAGATTAATCCGCCGCCACAAAGAGAAAGCCCGACACTCGCGAGAATGTCGGGCTTTTTTCATCCGGCGCAGCCATCTTCTGCGCTGATTTCTAGCTTTATGCTGTGCCCATGAAGTCGGTACGTGCTGGGAGGATTTCGTTCGATGGCATGATGCCGTAAGGATTCGGTGTGTAGCCTTCGAACCAAGGGCCGTTGCTTGGCATGGATAGGCGAACGAACTGGCGGCGCATGTTTTCGCTGACCGGGACCGACTCATGAACGCAAGCGCCGTCCAGCCAGTACACCTCACCGGGGGCGAATAGTTCGCCTTCGTTTGGCATGGCGAGGTGGCCGCACTCACCTTCCGGACCTGGCACGCCGTCCACGCTGCCGAGATATGCGCGGCAATGCGCGGTACTGGAAACGGTCAGCATGCCGTTTCCAACCGATCCCCAGCCGCCACCGCCTCCCCAAGCGCCGCAACGGCCTTGATAGTAGCCATCAACGTGCAGACCAGAGCGGCGCAGCGTGTCGCCAGCCATTAGGTTTTGTTCATCGATGGTGAGGTAGCCAATCTCGCCGATGTGGCGAACCTCGATCATCTGGTGCAGCGCGCCGACGATGCCGTGATAGTTCTCAGGCACTCCCAGCAGCGAGCCGAGCTTGACCGGCATCATCATGATGCGCTCGCCGGTGAATGCGGGGAATTTCAGCGGCGCCGGGTTCCACAGCTTGCGATAGGTGGATTGAAACATTGTGCTCTCCTTGTGGTTGATGGTGGCGGGTGGCACCGCCGGCGGCCGACTACGATCCGCGCCTTCTTGCTGCCCGGTCAAGCCGGGGATGGCTTCGTCGGCGCCGGGACCGGGACCACGCGCACGCGGAACTCGTCCAGAGGCGGCAGCACGTTCGGGCCGACTATAGGCAGGTCGTTATTCACGGACATCGCCTTTACGCGGGATCGCCGCCCGAACATCCGCCAGTGGGATATCTCCCCGCTCGACCAGCGCGAGGATGATCGATGCGCCAGGCAGGATCTTGTGACTGCGCATCCGGCAGATGACGGACGGCGTGACCTCCAGCAAGCGGGAAAGGGCGGCGTCGCTCGGCAACCCCTTTTCAGCGATCACACGGTCGAACAGGCGGTTGATATTGTTTTCGTACATTCAATTCTCCAGCGGTTAGTAAATATTAGCGGGCCTTGTCCATCGCAGCGGCGATTGCTTGGACCAGCAGCGACTTCTTGGCCGGCAGAATCTTTCCGCGAGCGTTCAGCGCAGCCAGCCCAGCCTCCACCGAGTGGCCGCGATTCTTCGCCAGCGTGGCTTGCTGGTGTTTCGACAGTGGCTTCATATCAGTACCCCAGCCAGTTGCGCGCGGCCTGAAACGTGGCCGGGAAAGTTTCCGGGACCGTGAAAAGTACGCCGTCTTTGGTGTAGTCGCACTCGGCGGTGATTTCGGTATCGGTTGCTAAGATGACCTTGTTGCCGTGCGCCTCGATGAACGCGATCAGGGTCTTGATTTCCATGACCTTCTCCTGTGTTTAGCGCCCATGCGCCGCATACGTTTAATATAAATCAATGCTCTGCCGATGTAAATACGCAACGCCAAAAAAGCAACGACATGCATGATTGACTTTATTTAAACAAAAAGAAGATGACTTGAAGGTAAATTTCTGCTAGGCATTGGCGGTATAATCCTATGCAACCTAATAGGAGATTGCACGATGAGCGACCTGATGAGTTTCAAGAAGAACATGGAGCAGTTGGGGATGCCGTTCCCGTCCGATCCTTCGCTTATCGGCATTCAACCGGGCAAAGCGACATCGCGCATGCTCGCCGAGGGCGATGCGATCACCATAAAGGGGGCCGCTGCGCTGAGTACCGGGACCGTAAATAGTCCAGCTGGCTTGCAAAGCTATAGTTTGGCGCAGGGGTCTTCTTTGATAGTAGGGCCATTTCCTGGGCGCCGAAAAATAGCAATCACTCCATCAACTGGTGCGATCGATGTGACAGTTGGAGCAGCAGTGTTGAATTCACTATTGGCAGGTGCAATTCCCAATCAGATTGTTGGCTCCAATGGCGCCAAATACTCCTTGAGCGGGAATTCCCGCAGCCAACTTCCTAAAACAACCGCCAAGCTGGCGAAGATCCGAGCCGGGAAAACCACCGGAACCAATGGTATTGACGGCCAGTTGCGCGTAGGTATGGTGGGTGACTCCACTACCACCGGAGCAGGCGCAGGAACGAGCGGAATAACTCTGTTGGTGAATGCACGTCAGAAAAATATCGTGTCGGCTGTAAAATCGATTGTCAATACTAAGGGAGTCCGTTGTGTTGACGACAGCTTCATGGGTGACCAGTTTGTGAGCGGTACGTTGGGGAATTTAGCATACCCCTCGTACGATCCGCGCGTTACCTTCTCGTTCGTCGGAACCAGTGCAATGTTTCCAGATGGATCGTACCGTTCCTTGGGTGGTATCTACTTCCGCCTTCCAGCCGCAACTGATTCAATAACATTAACACCAAATCAGCCGTGGGATACTGCTCGTATCCATTTCGTCAATTGCGCAGTCGGCGCGGCTTCCTTAAGTATCGACGGCGGCGCTAGTACAACAGGTATCATCGGTGGGGCATCGGTCAGTGCGACCAACATCAGCAAATCATCGTTCGCCACCAAAGTCATTACCAAAGTCAAAGGCACGGAATCACTGCGCATAGGTGGCGTAACAGGATCCCCCAACACCGGTGCGTTAGTATTCCGTGGCGCCTGGTTGTACGATTCCACAGTACCCGCCATCAACCTGATCGGGCTGGGGGAATATGGCCTGCGCCTGTCGCAAGAATTTGCAATTTCCAGTTTCGCCGCCGCGTTCCTGTCTGATCTTTATGATCTTGTTGTGATCGACATGGCTATCAATGATGAAAACATTGGCGGTATAGCTGCACTTCCAGATTACCTTACGGCACTCGACAATGCAGTCCTTGCTGCCAAGGCATCCGGCGCTGACGTCATCATTTGCACGCCGAACAGCATCAACGTCACCCAATCGACGGTCGACGCCTACAACGCGGCCATCATCAACTATGCGCTAGTCAACAACATATATCTGCTCGACCTGAACTCTGAAATGGGGTCATTTGCTACGGCCAACGCCAACGGCCTGATGTCCGACAGCCTGCACCCAACGGACGTAGGTTATCAAAGCAAGGCCGTTCCGCTGGCTAATCTGCTTGCGTCAGCATAGATAAAAATTCACGTCAACCATGGAGTACAACCATGACATATAACAACACACGATACGGCAACTTGCCGGCCAGCGGGGTGAAAGTCCTATCTGGCAATGAACTGCAGTTGCCGGCCACGCTGACGCTGACGAGCGCCGCCGGTGGCCGCGCCATCGAACTAAGCAACGATGGCGTCAACTTCTTCACGCCGACCTATGACGCCACCACGGCGAACATGATTAGCGTCAGCGTCAAATCCCCGATCAAGGTGTACCGCATTACCGGCCTAGTCGGTGAGCAGTACAGCGCATTATGACGTGGCCTAACGACGGATCGTCGTATAGCCCGAACGACTCAGCGAATCGCGCGGACCAGTCGGCGGCGCCTACCACCGGTCAGAACGTGGCAATGACGGACAACGACAAGAACGGCATCCTGTACTTGAATGCCGCCGGGCCGCTTGCGGCGTTGACGGTGACTCTGCCGTCGAATGCCAACAGCAAGATCGGGCAAGAGCGTCTGATCGCCAGCAGCAAGGCCGTGACGTTGCTTACGGTAACAAATCCCAGCGGCGGCACAGTTATTGCGCCGACTTCTCTCACCATCGGTTCGAACATTGTGATGCGCAAAGTAGCCGATAACACATGGATGCAGGTGACGATATGAAAAAGTTGATTGGCGCTATGTTGTGCATCGCGGCATTGGCCCCGGCTTTGGCGCAGGACGCGTTCGACACCGGCATCCTGTACCGTCGCTCTGATAACCTGGCGACGAACACGCGCTGGTTGACGCCGGCCAGTCCGGATGCGGTCAAGTTCATCATTTCCAACGGCTACATCAGCCCGAACCCGCTACCCGACATGGCGAGTCTCGGCACCGGCCTGTCGTATAACGCTGGTGTGATCGCGCTGGTCAACCCGCCTGTCAATGCAGACTGGAACGCCACGTCGGGCCTTGCGCAAGTGCTCAACAAGCCGAGCATCCCAGCATCACAGGTCAATGCCGACTGGGCTGCGGTGAGTGGTGTAGCGCAGGTTCTGAATAAGCCCACTATCCCGGCCGCGCAACAGCAAAGCGACTGGCTGGCGGCATCTGGCGTGACGTCGATTGCAAACAAGCCTACCATTCCGCCCGCTACCACATTGACCACAACCGGCAGCGGCGCGGCGACTTACAATAGCGGGACCGGTGCGCTCAATATCCCGACGCCAGCCGGATCCGCGTTCAACTTCAGCCAGCCGACCGCGCGCACGCTGGCCGTGAGCACCAGCTACCAGGCGCTCGACAACACCAAGGCCGCCGTGATCGTGCCGAGCTACGCATGCCAGAACGCCACGCAAGTGCTGGCATCGAGCGCGTGCACGATTCAGGTACGCATGGGTACTGGCACGCTGACGTGCTCGACCGGCACCGTGTACTACACGCAATCGCTGACCGTAGCGCTGGGCGTGCTGCTGACGCAGAACAGCACCAACCCAGTGCCGATCAGCTTGCCAGCCGGCGCCAGTTTTATCCTGTGCAGCCAAGCCGGAACCTTCACCATCACCACTGTGGAGCAGAGCGCCGGCTAGACGCAAAAAACTCCCCGCAGAGCCGCCATTCTCAATGACTGGCGGCTTTTTACTTGGTACAATGATTTAGCTCAGGAAATACCAAATCACACAAGGGAATAATTATGGACGGCATGGAACCGAACGACGGCGCGATGGATCAAGGACCGCAAGGCGGCTACTGCATCGAAATATACGTCGGCGCGGACGGTAAGCCTATGTCCGTCAACGTCGAAGCGATGGACGAGGAAATGGGCGAAGAGCAGCACGGCGGTCCCGATGGCATGCCCGACATGGCGAAGACCGAAGACAAGGGCGTCCCGGTCAAGTCGATGGAGGAAGCGCTGGCGATGGTCCAGCAGATCGTCCAGAACCAGGGAGGCAAGCCTGATGGTAGCAAACTTTCTCCGCCGCCACACGACCCCGAGCAAGAGCACGCCGAGTTGATGGAAGGCTATGGCAAAGGCTCCTACGCAGCCCAGCAGCAGGGCATGCCGATTGATCGCGTATTTAAGGGACGCATGTGATGGATCAGGCAGCCCTGCAAGCGCACTTGCGTAGCCTGGAGCAAACCATGGCTGGCGCCCCGCAGCACGTCCTAGACCAAGTACGCCACGCCCAGCAGATCGACGCCCACAACAAGGCGGTAGACGAAGCCAAGGCCAAGCGCAAGCACTTCAAGGCCATGGCTAAGCAGGCGCGCATCCCGGTCGACGTGCTCAAGCGCATGGTCAGTTCGGTCAAGCGCGCCACAGACTAGGGGATAGCCATGACCGTTATTGCATGGGATGGCACCACTCTAGCCGCAGACAAGCGTGGCACGAACTACGGTTATCCGACCACTGTGACGAAAATCCACCGAGTTCCCGGCGGCCTAGTCGGCTTTTCTGGCTGCGGAGCACATGCGGCCGAGCTGCTAGAGTGGTTCAAGGCTGGCCGCCCCGCCGGTAAGTTCCCCAAGGCCGCCGAGGATCGTAGCGCCGGCAGCATGTTCATCACCGAAGACCGCAAGATACTGCAGTACACCTATGACAACGAGCACCCGGAGACGATAGAGGATAAATCCTACGCGCGAGGGAGCGGGCGAGACTATGCGCTCGCCACGATGTTTCTAGGGCATGACGCCTACCATGCGGTAAAGGTTGCCATCGAGCTTGATACTAGCTGTGGCAACGGCATAGATATGCTGACGCTGGAAGGCTAGAGTATGTACGCCTACCTCCATCCCGCCTGTGGCCGCCCTGCCTGGCTGACCATCGACAAGCCACAGGTAGGCATCAGCTTCCTAAGCGCCAAGCCTATGCGTCTGGACTACACCACCAAGGACATGACCAAGGGCTGCACCTGCGAATCCTGCGGGCAGAACATGTTCGGGGCTGCTGGGGATATCGGAAACGTGGTGAATTACATCCTATGGTCGATAGAAAATAAGCGGGTGGCCGGCAGGAAATAGGTATGTATACGGTAAAATACTCCATCTGAGTAGATTAACAGTGGGGGATTTATGCGTGACTTTAGTAGTTTGCTGGCAAGGGCCGGAATCACCAAGGCCGAACTGGCACGGCGCTTTGACATGAACCCGCGCACCATAAGCGCATGGGGCAACAGCCCGCCACAGTATGCCGTGCTCTACCTTGAGTTGCTGATCGAGTTTAACCGGGTGGCGCCATGAGTACATTCGGAACATTGCGCTTCGGGCAGAGTGATTTGGATTCCGCCCCTGAATTGGTATTTCATGACGATTACCCAAAAAAGAACAGGATGAAAAATTATTCTGCTGATCCAGTGATAAATCAACGGCTTAAAGCAATGGCCAAAAGGTCTGAAAAAAAGGGGCTGGAATTTGATTTAGACGAGGACTGGCTAGTACAGAAACTTGGTTTGCAATACTGCGAAGTGACTGGGATCATGTTCAAAGGTGAGAAGCTTACAGAGCCTTTCATGCGGACCATCGATAGGACAAACAACAATATCGGGTACACCAAGGAAAATTGCAAAGTTGTTGTGTGGATATATAATCAAGCAAAGAAAGACTTCGATGCAGAACACGTTATAACGATGGCACGTGCACTTTTAGATCGAAGTTAGGCCGCATTAAAACCCCGCCGAAGAGGTAAGAATCATGGAAGTAAAACAAACGTATGTCACGCTAGACCAATATGCCAACCAAGCGGAACGAGAGGGATTCCTCTTCATGCCCGCCGGCTTGCGTGACACCGAGGACCAGTTTGGCGCCATAGTCAAAGCAGATAAGTGGCGCGAGAACGGTGAACAGTTCGGTCGCGTTACTCTGCTGGAGCGCATCACTGCAGTTGCTGACGTCAAGATCCCAAGCGGGGTGTGCTGTGGCTAAGCGTGAGATTGACTGGGAAGCAGTAGAGCTAGATTACCGAGCAGGCATCAAGACGCTCAGGGTGATGGCCGAAGAGCATGGCGTCAGCCACGTATCGATTCAGAAGCGCGCAACCAAGAACGGATGGGCGCGCGACCTGCAAGCGAAGATCAAGCAGAAGACCGAAGCGCTGGTTACCAAGATGGCGGTTACCAAGGAAGTTACCAGCGAACGCGTGGTAACCGAAAACGCTATTGTGACTGCAAATGCAGAGATGCGGGCTACGGTTCTGTTCCGGCACAGGAAGGACTTTGAGCGGCTTCAGTCGATGTGCGAGTCTATGTCGGACGAACTGGAAATCCAGGCTGTGTGCAAGCAGGAGGTAACTCGGCTCGCTGAGATTGTTGCAATGGCTGAGAACGGTGATAAGGAAGATGCGGAGTACGCCATGAAGGTGATATCCAAGACGCTTGGCTTATCCAACCGTGCCGACACATTCAAGAAGCTAATTGACGCCAAGAAGACGCTTGTCGCGTTGGAGCGTGAGGTGATGGGAATTGATGAGCGCGTCAAGGGTTCGGACGATAAGCCCACAACCTACAACATGACGTTCTGACATGGCGGATATCACCTACGTAGCAGCGGCAACGGCCAGTAAGTTCCACCGATCGAATGCATTCGTGCGTGGTTTGCGCGGGCCTATCGGTACTGGCAAGTCTGTAACGTGCTGCATGGAGATAATCCGGCGCGCCGTCGAGCAGCTTGCATGCGGCGGCGTGCGTAAATCCCGCTGGGCAGTCATTCGTAACAGCTATCCCGAACTTAAATCCACGAGTATCAAGACTTGGGAGGACTGGGTTCCTGACGCTGTGATGCGCTGGGATGCGCCGATAACCAGCATGTTGACGCAGAAGCTGCCTGATGGGACGACACTTGAGCTAGAGGTGATGTTCATCTCTCTTGACCGTCCGGATGACGTCAAGAAGCTGAAGTCGCTGGAGCTAACTGGCGTGTGGATCAACGAGTGCTCAGAGTTGCCTAAAGCAATCATGGACATGGCAACAGGTCGTGTTGGTCGCTATCCTTCGCTGGCTAATGGCGGTTCGAACTGGTCGGGCGTCATCATGGACACCAATAGCCCCGACGACGACCATTGGTATTACAAGCTGGCCGAGGTGGATAAGCCAGAGGGCTACGAGTTCTTCGCGCAGCCTGGGGCGCTGCTGAAGGTGGGGGAGAAGTACATTCCCAACCCGGGCGCAGAGAACGTGTCAAACCATACTCTCGGCTATGAATACTGGTTGCGCCAGATCCCGGGCAAAGATCCGCAATGGATCAAGGTGTTCGTGCTGGGCGAGTACGGCAGCGTCCACGACGGCAAGCCAGTGTATGGGGAGTACAACGATACGTTGCATGTGAAGGATATCGAGCCGATACGCAACGTCAAACTCATTATCGGTACTGACTTCGGGCTGACACCTTCCTCTGTCATCACACAGACTGATGCGCGCGGCCGACTATTGGTGCTGGATGAACTCTGCGGCGAGGATATGGCCTTTGCGGCATTCCTTGAGGACATCCTGATCCCTCAACTGATGACCGTCTACCCTGAGTGGTGGGCGCGCAAGGACGAGATGATCGAGCTCGTCGGCGATCCTGCGGGCAATCAGCGGGCGCAGAGCAATGAGCGCTCCTGTTTCGATGAAGCCAGAGCTAAGGGGTTGAAGATCCGCCCGGCCAAATCCAATGCGTGGCTTGCGCGGCGCGGCGCTGTGGCGTGGTTCCTGAGTAAGCTATCCGGCGGCCAGCCAATGTTCCTCATGGACCCTTGCTGCTCCGTGGTGCGTAAGGGCTTCAACGGTGGCTACAAGTATCGCCGTATCCAAGTCGTCGGCGAAGAGCGCTACACCGATGAGGCGATGAAGAACAGCTACTCTCACCCGCACGACGCACTGCAGTACGCGGCAATGGAAACTGGCGGCCTTCAATCAGGCAAATCTGATGCGCCGAAGCGTAGGCAAGTTCCAGTGCGGCGCATAGCTGATCCGGGTATGGGCTACTAACCAGAAAAATAAGTTGACACAGCGAATGCTTTGCACTCAGTAAATACTTTACCGAGTATAATCCGACGTGTTGAGAAGTAATTCATTTTGCAGCGTCCAATAGGATTCCCTGAGGGGAAGCGGGTCTACTCCCGCCGCTGCGCCTAAATGAGGGTGGCATGAATCGAAGCGAACACGCTGACGTCTATGATGGCGGGCAGACGGATGAAGAACGAGCAGAAGCCGAAGAGGCGACGCGCCAGGCGATTCTAGGATCACTGGCGAGTACGCTTGTCCGCAAGCGGCGTGAGTTCGTTCAGGGTCGCGCATCATTACTTATCGAAATGTCATGGCTTCAAGACGAGGAATTTTACGTCGGCTACGATGACGCCAACCGTCACGAGTTCGCCAACTACGTCAACAAGCCAGTCGCCGGCGGCGGCAGCACCGAAGAGGACCGCGTTGCACCTGTGCGCGGCTCCACCGTATTCCCCAACATCACCCAGCCTTACGTCGACGCCGCTGCTGCACGCGTGGGCGACATGCTGCTGCCGACTGATGATCGCAACTTCGCGGTCGAGGCAACGCCAATCCCTGACATGTTCGATGGCCTGGAGAAGTTCATGGCCAAGGCTGCGCCGCAGATGCCGCAGCCGGCCGCCGCTCCTGTCGCTCCACCTGGCGGCATGCAGGACTCGGCAGCGATGGGCATGGCGCAGGTTCCCGGCGCTCCGATGCCTGTCGAGCCGCAGCAACAGCAAGCGCCACAGGGTCAGCCAGAGCCACAGGTGAACGTAGGCGGGCAAGTCATGCCGCTGTCGCAAGCCAAAGCCCAGTTCGACGCCATGAAGGAAGAGGCCGACCGCAAGGCAGAGAAGGCGCAGCTACAGATTGATGACTGGCTGACTGAGTGCCAATACAACGGTGAGCTGCGCAAGGTGATTGACGACTGCGCACGCATCGGCTCCGGTGTGGTCAAAGGCCCATTCCCGACCAAGCGCGTCTCGCAAGAGTGGCGCCGTGGCGAGGATGGCGTCTATCAGATGATCCTCACCGAGGAAATCAAGCCGTGCTCCGTGCGTGTTGATCCGTGGGACTTCTTCCCTGATCCGGCTTGCGGCGAGAACATTCACAACGGTTCCGGCACGTACGAGCGCGACCGCATCTCGCCGAAGATGCTGGAAGACCTGATTGGTACGCCTGGCTATAACGAGGCGGCTATCTGGCAATGCCTCAAGGAAGGCCCGATGCGTATGTCGGAACCGGACCAGCGAAATATGCTATCGACCGCGTTCCAGCAGAAGGAACAGTTCGAAATCTGGTACTTCTACGGCAGCATCAAGGTGGAAGAACTGCTGGCCGCTGGCTGCGATTGCGAGGGCATGCAGCCTGACCGCTCGTTCCCGGCCATCATCACGCTGGTCAATGACCACATCATAAAGGCCGTGCTGAACCCGCTGGACAACGGCGAGTTCCCGTACGACGTCATCCCTTGGAAGCGCCGCCCTGGCATTCCTTGGGGCTTGGGCGTGGCACGTCAGATGCGCTATCCGCAGCGCATAGTCACGGCTGCTGCGCGCAACCTGATGGACAACGCCGGCCTTGCAGCTGGTCCGCAGATCGTGTTCCGCTACGGCTTCGAACCTGAGAACGGATCGTGGGAAATCACGCCGCTGAAGGTATGGATCGAAGGCAATGATGGCGGTGGCGCTCCTGCTGGTGGCTCGCCTGTTACGCCGATCGTAATCCCGATGCTCCAGAAGGAGTTGATGTCGATCATCGAATGGGGAACCAAGCTGGCCGAGGACGTGACCGGGTTGCCGATGCTGTTGCAAGGTCAAGGCACCGGCGCTCCGGATACTGTCGGTGGCCTGGTCCTGCTGGACAATAACGCCACCGCCGTGCTGCGCCGCTTCGCACGTCAGTTCGATTCTCAGTTGACCACGCCGCACATCTCGCGCTACTACGCGTGGCTGATGTGCTACGGCACCGACGACGACGCCAAGGGTGACTTCCAGGTGAATGCGCGCGGATCGTCGGCTCTGGTCGAGCGCAGCGTGCAGTCGCAAGAGTTGATTGGCGTCGTGCAGTTGGCTCTGAACCCTGCGTATGGCGTCAGCCCGAAGAAGGCGATGGCCGAGTACCTGCGTTCGCGCCGTTTCGATCCTGCCTCGTTCGACTTCTCCGAGGAAGAAAAAGCGCAGATGGCCCAGCAGCAAGCGCCGGAAGATCCGCGCGTCACCGCAGCGAAGATCATGGCCGAGTCGCGTCTCAAGGATATCCAGACGCGCCAGCAGGGCGACCAAGGCATGTTGCAGTCGAAGCAGCAATTCGACGCGGCAGAAGCCGACAAGGACCGCCAACTGGAATTGATGATCGCGAAGATCGATACCGACGTCACGCAGTTCGAAGCCACCAATGGCCGCGAGATGAACGCCGAGGAAATCAAGGCGATGCTGGCGCAGAGCGTGATGAAGATCCGCTCGCAAGAGAAGCTGTCGATGCTGACGAGCGCCAAAGGCATCGCCACGCAGTATGCGACCACGCCACCAACCGAACCAGCGGGCCGTGCAGCACCCGGCGCCGGCTACCAACAGTGAGGCGGACATGGCGCGAAGCACGAGGATTCTAAGCAACATGGACATTGATACGCCGTGCTGGCGCAAGCTCAAGACGCATTGCGTCACTGAACTGGCAAGCATGCGCGAGCGGCTGGAGAACCCGCGATTAGACGAAGGCGAGAGTATCGCCCTGCGTTGGAAGATCGACACGACCAAGGCATTCCTGGCACTCGGCGATCCAACGCAAAAGGATGTGACAGGCGCAGGCGAATAGCCTCCCCCTGTTGTTTTAGCCGGCCGATGGCTGGTGATTTCTAGGAGCAAGACGCAATGAGCGACGTAATCGAATCCGGAGTTGAAACGGCGCAGAACGATCATGCAGAGATGGATGATCTGATGGCCGGGTATAACGCACGCAGCGGTAATCCGCTCCCTGCTGACGTACCGCAAACCCAATCGGCTCAGCCGGAAAGCATCCCGGCCAACGACGTGCCGAATGAAGCTCCAGGCGATGAGCAACCAGCAGAGCAGCCGAAAGACGCGAAGCAACTGCTGGCTGAACAACTCGCCGCCTTCAAGGAGGAAGTACGCGCCATCGCGTTGAATGATGACTCTCCAGCCGTTCGAAAGCTGCACGGCGCAATCGGAGACATCAACCGTCAGTTGAAGCAGTTGGAACCGAAGCCAGCACCACAGCCCGCGCCCGTTGACGATGAGTTGACCGCCGCAATGCAAGACGCTGAACGTGTCGCGGAGGACTTCCAAGAGTTTGGCGGCCCGCTGGTCGCGGCATTGAAAGCCGTGGAGAAAGCAGGGCGTCGTCCGCAAGAGCATCAAAGTATGACGCCGGAACAGATCGAAGCACAGATCGAAGCCCGCGCCAACGAGAAGATCGCGGCCGAGCAAGAGCGCCAACGCAACGACTCGGTGAAGGTACTGCAGTTCGACCACCCTGACTACGACACCGTGATGCGCTCGAAAGAGTTCGACGCGTGGGTCAAAGCCAAGCCGGCCGAACTGCAGGAAACGATCATCCACACGGAGAACCCGATGTTGGCTGCCCGCTTCCTCACCGAGTTCAAGGAAACGCAACGCGTACAGCAGCAAAAACAGAGCCGCCTGGCGGCCGCCGTCACACCGAAAGGCGTGGCAGCACCACCGGCGCAATCGAAATTAACCGACGAAGAACAAATCTTGGCGGCGTACAACAGCCGCGCAGGCCGTCGAAACTTTTAAACGAGGTCTATCATGACTGCACAAACTTATGGCTTGCCAGCCGGCCGGATCAATAAGATCAAAGGTGAAATGCTGGCGATCGCTGAACCGGTAGAGGTTCTGGCTCTCGGCTGCTCGATGAAGCCGTTCCCGAAAAACAAGGGCGACACGATGATCTATCGTGCCGTGATCCCTACCGGCGGCTCGACGGCTAACGCCAACTCGATCAATCGCTGGAATGTGAACGCCGCCGCGCATCAGGTACAGGAGGGCGTCACCCCGCCTGCCGAGTCCCTGAGCTATCGCGATGTCACCGTCGTCATTCAGCAATACGCCGTCCTGTACAGCTACACCGACAAGGCCGCCAACCTGAGCGAAGACGACATCCCGAAAGATCAGATCGACCAGACCGCGCGCCGCATGGGCCTGGTCCGCGAAATGATCCGCTACGGCGTCATGAAAGCCGCCAGCACCGTGCAGTACGCCGGCGGTCTGTCGCGTGCCACCGTGGCAAGCACCATCACCTTCAACTACCTGTCGCTGATGTCGCGTACGCTGAAGGGTAACCACGGCGAAATGAAAACGATGATCCTGGCTCCTGGCCCGGCTTACGATACCTCGGCAATCGAGGCTTCGTTCATCGTGTTCGTCCACACCGATGCTGAGCACGATATCCGCCGCCTGGAAGACTTCGTGCCACTGGCGAAGTACGCTGGCCGTAAGCCAATCAGCCCGCGCGAGTTCGGCTCCGTCAACAACTTCCGCTTCATCACGTCGCCGGAACTGGGCGCGTACCAAGATGCCGGCGCCACCGTCGCATCGACTGGCCTGTACTCGACCACCGGCGCGAACATCGATGTGTACCCATACGTCGTGTGCGCGGAAGAGTGCGTCAACGACGTGGCGCTCAATGCCAACTTCGATCCGAGCCACATCCCGGCCAACCTGAAAACCAAGGAAGACCCGCTGGGTCAGCGTGGCTACGTCAGCTCCAGCTTCTGGTCGGCTGCCGTCGTGACCAATCCCGGCTGGATCGGGGTCATAGAGGCAGGCATAACGAACCTTAGCTAAGCCTTTGATTTAAAGGCGAACTAACGCATGCGTTTGCCGCACTAGTAACACCGACATGGTAAAATCTGGATTCATTTTAGGAGATTGCCATGTCTAAAGTATCAAAAACCTGTGTTGTATGTAGTGCCGCGTTTGAAGTCTTGGTTGCTCGTTCGAATACAGCCGTTACGTGCTCAAGAAAATGCAGCGACAAGAAGCGTGCCTTAGATTACGAAGCAGCACGAGTAGCGATTGAATGCGCAGTATGCAAGACGGTTTTCAAGGTTCCTAAGTCTCACCAAGAGCGTAGAAATTGCTGCTCTAGGAAATGCTCAGGGATATTTGATAGCCGCCGCGATTTTCCCACCGGTTCCAGCCATAAGAACTGGAGGGGCGGGTCTACTGAGCATAGAGATGGTTATTTGTATGTGTCCGTTCCAGGGCACCCGCTAACAAAGCATGGAAGTTACGTTTTGGAGCACAGGGTTGTGATGGAGGAGTGGATGAGAAGTGTAGCGCCTAACCATGAGTTCTTGGTTGAAATTGATGGTGTTAAATACTTATCTCCAGACATTGATGTGCATCATAAGGATGAGATCAAAAGGAATAACGTACATGAGAATCTGGTCGCCTGCACGCCAGCAGCCCACAGGATGATTCATAACGGTGACGTTCCAATGATGGGCCATACATGGCCCCCATTTGATAAGGTGCAAGAAAATGTTCCTCTGGTTATTAGTTGCAAGTGTAAAGTATGTGGGAAAATGTTCACCAAGAAACGTAGCGAAGTAGAAAGAGGCGCAGGTAAATTCTGTTCCAGGACTTGCTACAACGTTGGCCGTTAAATGTTTTTAAATTGAGGAATCATCATGCATAACCAATTGAACTTCCGTGGCGTGACGAAGAACAACGTCAACGCCGGTCTGGTTGCTGGCACTACCAGCACCTATACCACCACCGCCGCTACCGTCACCGAGAACCGTGGCTACTTCGGCACCGCGCTGACCGCGCAGACCAACACCGCGACGCCGACCACCGACGCCGCAACCGGTCTGCCATTCGTGGCGCTGGCGCCGAACAAGGCAACCGTTCTGGTGTGGGGCGTCAACGCTGCCGGCGCGATCCAAGTCGCTCAAGGCACCATTGTCGATACCGCACCTGGCGTCACGACCACTGTCGGCGCATACAACTTGGCGCCGCAGTTCCCGACCATCCCGGACGACTTCGTACCGATCGCCTATAGCCTGCACCGCACCGCTCCATCGGCTGCGCTGTGGACTCCCGGCACCGGCGCGTGGGCTGCATCGGGCGTGTCGAGCACCTTCCGTAACGTGTCCACGCTGCCGGAACGTCCGCAAGTCAGCTAAGAAATAGGGCGGCCCCAGCCGGGGCTGTTCCCACTTTAAGGAGCCTTATCATGGCAAAGCTTCAAAACCGCTTCAACAACGCATGTATCGATTTCGAACTGATGTTCTTGCGAAACACGCGCGTGCGTCACATCCTGTTCAACGGTCAGGAAATCGTAGCAAGCGCCGGCGCACTGGTACGCATGGCTACCACCGGCATGCGCAACATCCTGAATGCAACGAGCATCACGCTCGACCAGCGCATCCATGAGGGACGCACGATCGTCCTGAACAGTGCCGTCGCCGTGACCGATATCGTCCCGGTCGCCACTGGCAGCGGTGCTATCTACAAGTTCATCGTCGGCGCCGTCAACACCAATGGCTATGTGCTGAAACCACCGGTCGGTACCACGCTGTTCAAAGGCACGATTCTCCAAACTAACAGCGGTGCTTCCGGCGCCCTGCGTGGTTGGTCGCCTGGCGCCACCGACGACACCATCACCCTGAACGGTACGACCACCGGCGGCGCTGCTGTTGGTGATTACATCGAGATTCAGGACATCGCCGCCAACACCTATGCGGTACGCGGAAGCATTACCTGTACCGGCACCGCAGCCACGCCGTATAGCGACACCGTCGCTTAACCAATAACGCCGCCTTCGGGCGGCATACTTCTTACTTGGAAAATAAAATGACTCGTCAATACGCCCGCAACGCTACTGCCGCCGCTGCAACCGCCGCCGTAATGGCGACCAGTGGTGCCGCACCATCTCAAGCCAGCAATTATGTTGCGGCCCCATCTGGTGCTCAGTCGACCGATGATACCGAAATCGGGCAAGTGCCTGACCGTCTCATGAAGAGTTCTGGCGATGCATCGGCAGCACTCCCAAGCATGGATATCGCCAAGGTGACCGACAGCCCGATGGATGACGACTATGTTTCCAACATGGCGTTCATGCGTGAAAACATTGATGTCCGAATCGGCGAAACCGATGATCCTCAGGCTGACCAAGTTTTCGAAATCAACATCAATGGCCGCGCCTTCTTTTTCACCCGTGGCGAGGTCAAGACTGTTCCTCGCTATGTAGTCGACCATATGTTGCGTATGAAGAAGACGACTTATGGGCAAAAGGAAGTGCACAACAAAGAAGGCGTCAAAGACTACGTGTACCCGAGCCGTTCCAGCCTGAAGTATCCGCTGATGGTTGTTCGTGATGCCAGCCCATCTTCGCACGCATGGTTCCAATTCACTTCCTCGCTGCGCGGCTAACCGGGAACGTCCATGCAAAAGTACCGTGACACAGTAGCGGACCGGAACGGCAACTCGCTGGGCGGCGTCTCCGTGCTGGTGAAGAACTACCCGGCAGGGACCACCGCGACCATCTATTCGGATAACGGCGTGACGACCACGCCCAATCCGCTGACGACCGATGCGTATGGCGCATTCGCGTTCTACGCTGCCGATGGCCGGTACTCGCTCACGTTCAGCGGTCCGCACATCACCACGTTCACGGTTGACGATGTGCCGCTGCTGGAGGATCTGGCTGACGGATTCCCGGCGCTGGCGGCTCCGGGTGGCGCTGCGCTGGTCGGCTTCATGCAATCTGGTACTGGAGCGGTGGCGCGAACTGCGCAGACCAAGATGCGAGAAGTTCAGGTAACGCCGCAGGAATTTGGCGCTCTTGGCGACGGCGTAACGGATGACCTTCTGGCTATTCGCCGCGCCATTGCCGCAGTAGCCGCTCGGGGCGGCGGTGAATTGTATTTCCCGCCAACCGGCCACCCTTACCTGATAAGCAATACCATTTCGGTGCCAAATGGGGTCACGCTGGTCGGATCGCGGGCGAAAAACTTTGAAGGCGCACAAGGCACGATAGCGCAATGGGCGCAATACGGTACGTGGTTTCAGCCAACACACGCATCGAATCCTTGCGTTAAATTAGTTGGGCATGGCTCTGGTATTTTCGGAATCAGTTTCATTCATAACCAGCCAGTGCCAAGCGGCGGCGCATGGGCGCCAAATATCTATGGCTACTGCATAGAACAAAGTATCTCCCATTCTTATATCGAACAGGTGCAGATCATCAACGCATCGCACGGGATATGGATGAACTTCACGCCATCAAGCGGTGGCGGAACGAATGTCGTATGGCGGGATAATATTATTTCCGCATTCAAAATCCGCATGCGTACAACGTGCGTGAACGACACCGTGTCGATTTCAGACACGCACATGCGCAATCTTTATTATTCGAGCGATTCCAATGTTTCTGCATATATTAGGGCTAATACAATTGGATGGTGGTGCGGTTACACGGATAATCCATTAGTAAATGGTATGGAGTTTTTCGAGGATAATACTGCAATATATTTAACCGACGAGACTTGTTTAGGCAATACTCACAGCTTATTCAATGCCTCCATTGTAAATCTGCAATTCAATCTACCGCAGGTTTGCATGCGTGTGGAAAATTCTACGACTACTGTTTTAGCAAATTTAGCAAATACTGTTTCGCAGACTGGCAACGCATTCGGATATACGTGGTCCGACACCGCATTCCAGCTTGCTTCAAACAACGTGAAGATAAAATTCACAGGGCTATCTATTAATGAGGCGGGCGGCCAAGTGTTTTCAATTGGAGCCGGTACTGGCGGGCGTCTTGTTATTGCCGGTTTAAACGTCGATTCGTATAGCAGCGTGGCCGCCGGAAACGTATGCATTTCTCCTGCGGCCGGCGCATTTGTGCAGCTTTCTAACTACCGAATTGAAAAGCTAGGCTCCGCTGGGTCAAGATTCGCGGGCGCGGGTCTGATGACTATCTCAACAGACGCAGCCACCGAGACTTACTTTTTCGGGAGGTTCAGCGAAGCGACGTTGGTTTGCAGTGGTTCCGCGCAAGATTTCTCCACCGATTCAAACTTCCGACCAATGGTCGCGCGTGCTCACCAAGTGAGGCTAATCGGACAAATCAACATCACAACGGCACAGGCCGCCGGCGTTGTCGCTATCTCGATGTCAGGAATATCCTCTGCCGCTGTGGCGGGAATTGACGCGTCCACCACAGGTTTTAAATCGTTTGACTCGGGTTGGGTTGATGTTCCTGAATCTCTGATGAAAACAGATGTTGGGGCTGGCAGATTGCGTGTCAATGGGACCAATCTTGTTGTCGTTGCGAACGGCGCAATCAGCGCGCTGTACCGATAAATTATTGTAGGCTAAACAGACATGACCATCATCGTTCCACTCGCAGGACAAAGCGGCAAGACGTACTTGGAACTGTGCCAGCGCTTGCGCCAAGAGGTTGCTGGCAGCGGCGCAGGTCCGACAACCGTCGTCGGCCAGAGCGGCGAGTACAAGCGCATCGTCGACTGGGTGGCCGAGGCCGATCAGGAGATTCAGCGCGAGCATGACGAATGGCGCTTCATGGTGGACGACTTCGCGATCAACACGGTCGTCGGCGTGGACACCTACGCGGCCAGCCAGTGCACGCCGCCTATCGTGGACTTGCGAAAGTGGAAGGAGCGTCGCATCAAGTGCTACCTACTGGCCGCCGGTGTGACCGATGAGCAGTTGATTCCGTACATCGACTACGACGAATGGTATCGGCGCTTCGCCACTGGGCCGCAATCGAACAGCCGCCCGATCTACTGGACCTACGGCAACGAAATGGAACTGTTGATCGGACCGCCGCCGGCCGACGTGTACCGTATCTCGGGCGAGTATCAGAAGTCGTGCTCGCTGCTGATCAACGACGACGACATGCCGAACTATCCGGCCGAGTTCCACATGCTGCCGGTGTACCTGGCGATGACGCGCTACGGGTATTACACCGGCGCACCAGAAGTGATCCAGAACGGCCAGCGCCTATACAACAAGATGCTCTCCGATATGCGCCGCACGCAGATGCCGCGCATGAACCGACTTCGCCCAATGGCCTGATCGATGAACAATCAACCACCAATCCCGCCGGTACTGACCCAATACTTCCCGTTCATGGGCGGTCTGGACGAGGTAACGCCGCCGATTTCGCGCAGCGATGGCGATCTGCGGTATGGCGTCAATCTGGAAATTGGCGTGCGCGGTGGGTATGCGACGTGCGCCGGCTACGAACGCTACGACGGGCGCAAGCGTCCATCGACGGCGTACTACGCTGTGCTGAGCGTGGCTCTGACGCAGACTGTGAACGTGGGCGATGTCCTGACCAACGATAGCGGCAGCGTGTCCGGAACTGTCATTGCCGTGCCGAGCGCCGGCTTTCTCGTGCTGACTAAGACTAACGGTCTGTTCACCGCCGGTAATATCAAAGTGGGCGTGACTGTTGTGGGAACAGCTGCTGGCGTGCAAGCTGTTGGCGCCGCGCCGACGCCGCAATTGAACGTTGCCTACACCGCTCTGGCCGCGAACGTGTACCGCGCGCTGATCCAGAAGGTTCCCGGTTCAGGCCGTGTGCTGGGCGTGCACCAGTACAAGGGTGGCGTCTACGCTTTCCGCAACAACGCAGCCGGCACCGCTGCTGTGATGTTCAAGGATTCGCCGACTGGCTGGACCGCTGTTCCTACGGGGCGTAGCGTAAAGTTCAAGCAGAGCTTGACCCGAGTGAGGGCAACTCCTGGCACTCCCATTTCGTTCGAACAGGTTGGATCAGGGTTCACCGATGGGCAGCAGCTAAAGTTTTCGAACAACATCGGCGGCGGGCCAAGCATCATTGTTCCCGGAACGACTTATTTCGTCATAAACTCTGACCCGACTACATTCAATATCGCGGCGACCCTTGGCGGCGCAGCGATAAATTCCACGGATGGAGGCATATCCCTTTATACGGCAACCTTGAAGGCCGTCGAGTTCAACGACGGCGATACTGTGGTCGGAGTGACTTCGGGCGCGTCGGGCGTCGCCGTTCGTGTCATCTTGAATGGTGGGACATGGGATGACTCCCCATCCGGGATAATCGTTTTCAGTTCCGTTACCGGCAATTTTTTGCCTGACGAGGGTCTGAGCGTCAACGGTGCGAGGCGCGTTTCTGCTGATGGGCAAGAAGGCCCGAACACGTTCCGCCCAAATGGCCGGTTCGAATTCGAGAACTGGAACTTTGGCGGTCAATCTGGGACGCTGCGCATGTACGGTGTCGATGGCGTGAGTCCTGGCTTTGAGTTCGACGGCACTACATTGGTTCCGATTGTCAGCGGCGTTACGCCTGATGCGCCGAAGTACATGCAGATCCACAAGAACGCGCTGTTCTACGCATTCGGCTCAAGCGTGCAATACACTGGTCCCGGAAATCCCTACGCATTCTCGGCTATCTACGGCGCCGGGGAGATTACATGCGGCGATGATGTCACCGGCATGCTGTCGCTGCCTGGCTCGGAGACTTCGGGTGCGATGGCGATCAAGACCAAGGATCGTACGTTCGTCCTGTACGGCAACAGCGATGACGATTTCAATCTGGTGCCGTACAGCTACGAGGTCGGGTGCGAGCCGCACACCATGCAGTTGATCGCCGGCATGCTGTCGTTCGACACGCAGGGTATTTCGGCCTTGAGCACGACGCAGCGATTCGGCAACTTCCTGAGCGGCATCATCTCGGACAAGATCACGCCATTCCTCAACGGTAAGGTCGGCACCGCGCGCGCTAGCTGCATCGTGCGCAAGAAGAACCAGTACCGCATCTTCTTCGCGGATGGTGACGCAGCCTTCGTGACCTACGCTGGCGAGAAGCTGCTTGGCATGACCACGATCAACTATCCACACAAGGTTTCTTGCATCAGTTCTTTGGAGGGTGCAAGCGGTCGGGAAGAAATCTATTTCGGCACCGATGACGGCTATGTGATGCAAGCCGAGAGCGGCACGTCGTTCGATGGTCAGGCGATCAACTGGCTGGGCTATCTGACGTACAACCACTTCAAGGGGCCGCGCCAACTCAAGACCTATCGCAAGGCCGCGCTGGAGGTATCCGGCGTTGGCTATTCCGAATTCGACTTGTCCTCGTCCATCGGCTACGGAAGCATCGAGTTCGCGCAGTCGGGCGATCAGACGCTTGCCGCGATCCTGACATCGAGCGCATGGGATTCGTTCCAGTGGGATTCGTTCCAATGGGACGGTCGTTCTCTGCTGCCGTCCGAGGGCGATCTGTACGGAACCGCTGAGAACATGTCATTGATCTTCCGTGGCAACTCCGATGCATACGAGCCGATCACGCTCAACAGTGCCATCATCCATTACACCAACCGTCGCCTATTGAGGTAAAAATGACCAATCCATACTACAACCACGACGACGGCTATCCATCGCCAGGCGCTCAAGGCGCGTCGGCATCGATGCGTTCCGAGTTGGATAAAGTTGCCGCCGGCTTTGAATTGCTGCCGGACGCACTGGCTGCCGCTACTGGAGCTAAGGTGTTCTTGGCCGAGCTGCAAGCGGCCACGCTCACCACTGTCAACGCGCTGACGGCATTCAGTGCTAACTATGATGACTGCGAGATTCATCTGGATGGCTTACTACCGACAACTACGGCATCAAATCTGCAACTCCAGATCGCTGTGGCCGGTGTCGGCGTGACGACTGCGACGTACCTTAACGCGGCCAATAGCTCGGTGAGCGCCACCGCCTCGCAAGTAAATCTGACCAATGACGTAGTTTTGCAGTCAGGTCGCGGTTTGAACGGTAAAATACTGATAAGCAACGTCAATGCAGTACCAGGACTGAAGTCGGTGACCGGTATGACGGCGTGGCAAAAATCAGCATCGAACTACGACGGATTGAGCTTCCAGGCATTCAACACCACGGGGGCGGTAGTCACAGGCTTCCTGTTGAAGTGGGATACCGGCGTGGCCTTTACTTCAGGCTTTATCCGCATCTACGGCATCCGCAAGAACTAAAAGGAAAAGAAAATGGCTGACCTGAAATACGCGGATTACAACGGCCAGAGCGTCGTGGTTGATGATTTCATGAAGAAGAGTCTCAACGACTCCGTGGCGAATATCAATGCAACCACCGGATATCAGGGTCGTAAGGATTGGACCGCTAAGGAATTTGACTATGCACTGAACCCAACCACGGCTGGCGCGCGGTGGGGTGAAGCATCGACCACATCCGCGCCAGCTACAGCAGCTCCAGCAGCCAGTGGTGGGCTACTGAACCCCGCGCCAGTGCAGACGATCAAGGCATCGACCTACAAGCCGACGCAGCAAACCGTGAACGCCAACTCTCTGGTACAAAACCAGATCGCCGGCATCACCTCGCAAGATTCGGCGCTGAACCAACTCGCCAAGACTGAGGCGCAGAAAGCGGCCAGTTCGCGCGGGTTGCTGAACTCTAGCCTTGCGGTCGGCGCGGGTCAAAAGGCCGTGCTGCAAAGCGCTCTGCCGATCGCCCAACAGGACGCCAGCACGTACGGCGCCGCAGATTCTGCGAACGCGCAGTATGCGAACTCCGCATCTCAGTTCAACGCGAACGCCGAGAATGCGGCTAGCACCGCTAATGCTGCCAACGCGCTGCAAGACCGCCTCGCTGCAATCCAAGCGAATACTACTCTGACCGTCACCGAGAAGAACAACCAGTCGCAACAGGCTATCGCGGCGGCAGGGAACAAGTCGGCTGAAACAATTGCGGCCGGCAACAATCAAACGCAACAGAATATCTCCACTGGCAACAACCAAGCGGCGCTCAATCTGGCTGACAAAAACAACCAGTCGCAACAAGCTATCGCCGCAGCCGACGCGGCAAACAAGATCATCTTGCAGAACATCGATGCTGATACTCGTGTGAAGCTGGCGAATCTGGACAACACGAGCAAGACGAACTTGCAGAACTTGGTCAGCGCCAACCAGCAGCTTTTGCAGACCAATGTCAACGCGTCGAACATCTTTACGCAGTACATGACCAACCTGGCGAACATCTCGACCAACGACAAGATGGACGGTCCGGCCAAGCAGCAAGCGGCTGACAACCAGCTCAACGCACTGAAGGAGCAATTGAGTCTGATGGGCGGCATAAGTGGGCTGGATCTGTCGAAGTATTTCACGAAGGCTGATTCATACAACACGCCGGCAACCACCACGCCGACGCAAGACTTCACCGACCGTAGCTAAGGGAATGCCGTGGACCGCGACCACTACATCGATATGCTGTATGACGAGGTGAAGTCGCAAGTCATCATCTCGCGCGCGGCGTACGCTTCTGAACTTGATGGGTGGGATTTCCATCCTGTCGTGATCGATGGGCAAGAGGCCGGCGTGGTAATGACGAAGGGCCACGAGATGCATACGCACGTCATCGCGCCATATGGTATCAAGTGCGCTCGTCGCGTATTGCGTCAGAGCGTGCAGGGACAAGTTGACCGGATGGGCTACGCGACGACGCGAACGCTCAATGATCCCAAGGTTGTGCGGCTGCTGGAGCGAATGGGCTTTTACAAGACCGGCGAGCGCGATGGTGTACTTGACTATCGCCTTGACGAATTGAAGATTAAATAAGGGGTACATCATGCCTTTAGTTGTAGTTGCGGCCATTGCCGCCGGTGGGGCCGTAGCGGCTGGAGTGGTGGCGGCGTCCACGGTGCTGTATGCCGGTATCGCCGTCAGCGTTGTGGGCAAGGTTACCAAGAGCAAGGAGTTGACGCAGATCGGCTCCGGAATGTCGCTGGGCGCCGGGATCGCCTCGGCGGCGTCGAGCATCTTCGGCGCTGCGGAAGGTGCCGGAGCTGGCGCAGGGATTGGGGCTGGAGCTGGCGCGGAAAACATCGTGCCGATGCCAACTGGCATTGATACCGCTGCCGGATCGCTGGGGGAAGCCGCTACTGGTGGCTTGGCTGATGCGGCTACCACTGCTGGCGTTGGCGATGTCGCAGCTACCACTGGCGGTGAAGCTCTGGCATCTGAGGCCAGTACTGGCGGCGGCTTGCTCAATCCTTCTGCCACCGCCGATTCGTTGGTGGCTACACCGGGTGCTGCGCCTGCCGCCGCCAATGGCATGAGCGCTGATAATCTGGCGCTTGGTGGCGCTGATGGGCTTGGCGGGACTGGTGTTCTTGCACCGCCACCACCGGGCGGCATTCAAGGCTGGTGGTCCAAGCTGACCGACACGACCAAGGCCAAGCTTCTGAGCGGCGCGGCCGATGGTCTGATGAAGGGCTGGGATGCCAACCAGCGCAACGAATTCGAACGCGAGAAGTTGAATCTGGACAAGCAGCGCTATGATACGTCAATGGCGAACGCCTCCGCGCAACCGGTCGTCGCGTTCAAGCAGTACGCCCCAGCGAAGACCGGCGGTCTTCTGAACCCAACCACGAAAGGCTGATCATGGCCGGCTTACTGAACCCAGCAGCAGAACAACCACAAGCAGCATCGGCACCGGCCGAGCAAGGCGCGCCATCACAGGCCGGTGCCGACACGCTCAATGATCCGGTACTGAAGCAGATCGAGCAGGGCATCGAGGACCAAGTACCAGCGGATATGAAGGATGCATATCTGTCCATCGTCGTATCCGGCATGCAGGTCATGTTCTCGAAAGAGACGTCGAAGCTGATGGACCAGACGCTTGCGATGCCAGGCGACCCGGTGACGAACATCGCACAGGGCGTGTCCAAGCTGATGATTCTCGTCTACAACGAGAGCAAGAACGGCGGCGGTGAGGGTATGGATGTACGCATGGCGGTGCCGGCGGCGATCACGCTTCTATGCCAAGCACTGGATTATTGGGAAGCCACCAAGGGCGGCGAGGTCACACCGGAGATTGCAGCCGAGGCGACCAAGCAGACCATGACCGCGACGCTCAAGGCGTTCGGTATCGGCGAGGACAAGATTGCGCAGACCATCGCGGCCGGTCAGCAGCAAGGCGATGCGCAAGCGCAAGGCGCAGCACCAGCCGGCGCGGCACCACAACCGATGACGGGAGCATGATATGGCTGGCGGTTTAGGATTGCTATTCAGCGGGCTTGCAGGCGGCAGCAAGGGGCTGGCAACGGGCATGGAGGACGAGCGGCAGACCGCCGAACGCGCCAGTCTGGAAACGCTGCGATCCAATCTGGAGGAGCAGAAGGCTCTACGCATCGCCGAGGCGAGCCGCGTGGCGACGCGTCAGGCCGGCATCCAGCAAGGTAAGGACATCGACAGCGCGACCGTGCAGTTGCAGAACGAGCGCGATGCTTCGGCGATCAATGCGGCCAATGCTGGCGTCGAGGGCGGTTCGAACATGACCGCCGCAGACGCCGCCGTACTGCGTGACAAGCCGGAAGCGCGCAAAGCATACGGCCTGCTGAACCCGAATCGCCAGAGTGATCTGGAGGACCGTGCTACAGCCGCCGAGAAGCTGGGATATCTGGATGCTGCACGTGAGACGCGCGGCGCGCTGCAAACTGAGATTGCCGACCAGCGCTATGACCAGCAATCGAAAGACACGAACCGACGACTCGACATCAGCGAAGCGAACGCAAAGGCCCAGCAAGAATTCAACAACAAGATGGAGGCCCGTCGTCTTTCTGTCGCGGAGGCTGATATCGCATATCGAAAATCACGCGATGTGAGCTTGGATGCTAAGGCTACTCAAGCTGCTGAAAATGCGCAAAGAGCGGCTACTGTTGAGGCCATGAAGAACGTGTCTAAAGAAGCAAAAGAAACACAATTGCAGTTGGCTGACCCAATGAAGTCCGATGAAGAGAAGGCAATTCTCAAGGGGAACCTTGAAACATTGCGATTGGAAGAGCGGCGCTTCCGCAACGCATTGGCGAGCGTAGGTATTGAGGGTAGCGAGTCGCCGAGCAAGCCGTTCAACCCTGCCGACTTCCGCACCAGCAAGCCAAGCGAGAGCGCTGCGCCTAAAGCTGGTGGCGTTACAGTTCCGAATCCGGTCCAGGCGCCAGCACCAGCAGCGGCGAAAGAGCCGGAGAAGCGCCCCCGTTCCGCTGCTGAGATTCGCGGCGCAATCGAGAAGCGCGAAACGTTCGTCTCACGCGGCAAGACGAAAACGCAGTACAAGAACCAGAAGACCGGCGAATGGGTTGATTCCATCGCCGAGGCAACGAAGGATCTGTAAGTCGCACGACGTGTGCGGTTGTTCAACTACATAGGAATATCATGGCGCTCGACTTCGATTACAACGCAGCACGCAAGGCCGGTTACAGCGATGACCAAATCCTGAAGGGGCTGAAGGCAAGCGGCGATTTGGATTTCGACGTTGACGCGGCGCTCAAGCAGTACAGCGCCACGGATATTCTGCAAGGGTTGCTGCCAGCGCCGAAGGCTCCCGAGCCAGCGCCGGAACCGTCCGGCGTCATGGGGCGCATCAAAGACATCGGCATCTCGGCGCTCAAGGGCGCCATCTCCGTTCCTGAATCCGCGATTGGCCTGGCTGATATCGTCACTGGCGGTGCTGCCGGCCGTGGTGCCGAGGCGATTGGCTTCCGTCCTGCCGAGGCAAAGGCTACGCTGAGCGAATACTACTCGCCAGAGCAGAAGGCCGCGAGCCAGAACGTGGCCGACGCCAAGGGCTTTCTGCCGACAATGGGCGCGATGCTGGCGAATCCTTCCACGCTGGTGCAAGCCGGCGTCGAGTCGCTTCCTTCGATGGGCGCGGGCGGTGTGGTGGGACGTGGCATCCTGGCTGTCGCTCCAAAGATCGGCGCGCTGGCCGGGGCAGCAATCGGCGAGGGTGCTGTAGGTGCTGGTCAGACCGCAGAGCAGATCCGCCAGCAATCGGCTGACGGTTCGCTGTCGCTGGGTCAGTCTGGCGCCGCGCTGGCATCTGGTATCGGCACCGGGGCGTTTGCCGCTGTCGGTGGCCGTCTCGCGCAAAAGCTGGGCATCTCCGACATCGACACGGCACTGGTTCAGGCCGGTGCGCCGGCTGGGTCGACGCGCGGCGTTGTGCGGCGCATGCTGGAAGGCGGCGTCTCCGAGGGCGTTTTCGAAGAACTGCCGCAATCCATTCAGGAGCAGATGTGGCAGAACGCCGCAATGGACAAGCCGCTGCTTGAAGGTGTGCCAGAGAACGCCGCGCAGGGTCTGCTTGTGGGCGGCCTGTTCGGTGGTATCGCCGGGCTGCGCAGCAAGGCCAAGCCAGCGACCGTGAATCCAGACCAGCCGGAAGCCGAAGCAGCGCCTCTCCTGCTGGGCAATACGCCGGACCCGTTCCTGTCGTTCCCTGACGGCTCGGTCGGCCGCAAGTCGGACGCCGAGGCATTCATCAACGGCTTGCCAGAAAGCGACCGAGAAGCAGCGCGCGCGCGAATGTTTGGAGGTAACGACCTGACGCCGCAAGATGTGACGCCAGAGGACGTAATGCAATCAGCTTCGATTGACGAAGCCATTACCAAGGCACAGATTTCCATCGAGCAGGGTACTCCGGAGTTCCGCGCGCAACGCGACGCCGACATCGACGCAGCATGGAGCCAGCACGTCACCGACCTGTTGGCGCAAATGAACTCCAACTATGATGCCGCCGAACAGCAGCGCTTGGAGGCCGAGTTGCAGGGCATGATGGACCAGCGCGTCAACCAGAACGTCGAGCAAGCTGAAGCGCTGACCGAGGCACAGGGTTTCGACAATCCAGGCCCGACCGCGATGCAGCTTGCCATGCAGGAAGCGCAAGCGCGTCGTGTTGCAGCAACCGATGCGGCGCGGCAAACTGATACCATTGCGCCTCCACAACAAGGAGGCGTAGATGTTCCAGTTCCAAACCTATCCACGAATACTTCTCCCGCCGTCAATGTTCAGGGAATTGAGGCGGAACAAAATCAATCGCCACAAGGTATTGAAGTTGCAACGCCAAACCAGCAAGACACGCCAGCAGCGCAGCAGCAGCGCCCGCAAGCGCAAGCTGATGCTGAGGTAGCCCAAGCCAAGGCCGTCCTGACCGCCGCCGGCGTGACCGGCAACGAGCGCATGGCGGCTTTGCGCAGCATCCGCACTGGCGAGAACACGATCGAGGATTTGATCGACGCCCACCCACCAAAACCGCAAGAGGTCGTAAATGTTGATCGAAACGCAGTCGATGCTAGTGGAAATGGCAATGACGGAGGACGAGGCGCTGGAATCCCTGCTGGAGATGGACCAGTTGACGGACGTGGAAATGTTCCTGCTGGAAGCGATGGGGCAGGACGACAGCCTGTTGCCGGACTCGATGATAGTGTCGCTGAACAACGCGGTGCAGCGCCTGATGACAATGCAAGCCCAGCCGCCGACGCGCAGCCTGCACTAGCCCCGACCAATTCTCTGTCGCGGGATTCTAGCTGGGTCATTCGTAACAAGGCGACCGGCGAAGTGATGCTGGAAACCTTCGACAAGAAGAAGGTCGACGCGCTCAACACTGAGAAATATGAAGCCGTGCCGGTGCAGCAGCACCTTGGCGAAATCAACACGCCCGGCACTTTGGCGAACGAGGTTGCGCGCGGCGAACAGTCCAGCACCGCCGACGAGCCGGCCGCTCAGCGGACTCCAGTTCAATCCGAAGTGGATCGGCTACGCGCAGGCCGTGACGCTCGTATCGAAGCGCAGCGCAACAAGCCGAAGACGGAAGCGCAGTTGGCGACCGAAGCCAAGTACGCGCGCCAGGAAGCGGAGATTGCCCGCGCCAAGGAAAACGCCGAGGCGCGCAAACAGGCGAAGGAACCGGCGCCGGCAGCAGAGCCAGCCAAGCCATCCGGCACCGTGACCGAGCGCTACCTTGGCCGCTATGGTAAGGGCATGTCCGAGAACAACGCCAAGGCTGAAGCCGCTGAGCGCAACAAGAATGGCGATGGGACCAACTGGCGCGTTGAGGCGAACGAAGAATTGGGCTATGACCGCTACGAGGTGGTCGGCTACAAAGACACCACGCCGCGCAAGTCCACCGCACAGCCATCTGGCGGAATGACCGCTGCCGACGTCAACAAGGCCATCATCACGCTCAAGGCAAAGTGGCTGGGCTTTACCCGCGTCAACGTGGTGCAATCGGTCGAGGACATCCCGGCCGCCGTGCAGGAGCGCGCACAGGCCGACGCCGGCACCGAGGGTATCTACGATCCGCAGACCAAGGCCGTGTACCTGATCGCCGACAACATCGCTACGCCAGAGCGGGCGGCATGGGTGGCGGCGCACGAAGTTTCTCACGCGGGCTTGCGCATGCTTCACGACAAGAGCGTCAACGAAGCGCTAAACATCGCCGGCAGCAACAAGTTCGTCAAGGAACTGGCAGCCGCCATCCAGCAGGACCGGGGCGAAACGTCGGACAGCATTGCGACGGAAGAAGCAATTGCCGAGCTTAGCGCAGCCACCGAGCAAGACGACTTCGCCGCGCTGGAGGGCCGCTACGGCGTCAAGGTTCCAGCCGCCTCGCGCAACGGTGTCATCGGTGCTGTCGCTCGGGTCTATGAGGCAGTAAAGCGCTTCCTGGCATCAGTCATGGGCAAGCCAGTATCCGCCGTGTCGGATGCTGATGTGCGCGCGCTGATCGGTGATCAGCAGGCGGCGGTCGAAGGGCGTAGCCAGCAAGAGGATTCCCGTGATCGCGGGAATCAAGAGTCCGGCGCTGAGCCTGTACTGCAAAGCCGCGCACCGACGCCAGCGCAGGAAGTCGTCCCCAAGTGGGCCGAGAACGAATCGGACGCGGTGAAGGCTGCGCTGCGCAAGGCCGGCATCATCTACACCGAGGAAACGTTCAAGCAGAAGGTCGCCAAGCTGAAAGAGGGCGCGCTGAAGAAGCTGCAGTACGGTATCCTTGACCAGTTCGCCCCGATCAAGGACCAGCTCGGCCGCATCCCGTACGTGATGGCGCGCATGGCGAAGAACGCGGACGGCACGCTGGAGGCGCTGATGCTGTACGGGCGCCCTCATCTGGATGCTGACGGCGGCATGCTGGTGGACACCACGAAGAAGGGCTTCATCGAAACGATGCAGATCCTGAACGGCGAGCATGACCGTTTCTTCTCGTGGATGGCCGGCCGGCGCGCGGAGCAGTTGAAGAAGGAAGGCCGCGAGAACCTGTTCACCGATGCCGATATCTCCAATCTGTCGACGCTGAACCAAGGCCGCATGAAGGACGGAAGCAGCCGGGAAGCGACCTACCTGCGCGCGCAGAAGGATGTCGCCGAACTCAACAAGTCGGTGCTGGACATCGCCGAGGCTTCGGGCCTGATTGACGGCGAGTCGCGCAAGGTGTGGGCATCTGACTTTTACGTACCGTTCTATCGCGTCATGGAGGAAGGAGTTACCGGCCCATCGATCAAGTCGGGCTTGGTCAATCAGAAGTCCATCAAGAAGCTGAAGGGCGGCACCAACAACCTCGGCGACCTGACGCAAAACATGCTGATGAACTGGTCCACGCTGTTGACGGCGAGCGCGAAGAACCGCGCGGCCAAGGCATCGCTGGAAGCGGCTAAGCAGATCGGTGCCGCGACCGAGGCCGACGAGGCCACCATCCGTGCGATGGGCAAGTCGGCCAGTACCAAGGCCGTCTCCTACATGGACAACGGCGTCAATCGCTGGCATGTGGTCGAGGATGATAACTTGCTGGCCGCCATCTCGGCGCTGGAGTTCAACGGCTACAACAACGATGCTATGCGAGCTATGTCGTGGTTCAAGACGACCTTGACGAAACTCGTGACCATCTCGCCTTACTTCAAGGTGCGAAACTTGATCCGGGATTCGCTATCCGTTCTGGCGGTGTCCGACATCAACCGCAACCCGCTGGTGAACATCAAGAACGGATACTCGCTCATGCGCAACAATGACGCACGGGCGCAGATGGTTGCCGGCGGCGGCATCTACCGGTTCGGCATGACGATGGAGGGGAACCGGGCCGAGCACATCAAAAAGCTCATCGACTCCGGCGTGCCTGACGATACGATTTTGAATACCGCCGAGAAGATGCAGAAGTTCTTCGGCAAACTTTGGAGCGCGTACGAGGAAGTCGGCGACTTGTCGGAGAACGTCAACCGTGCAGCGCTTTATCAAAAACTGCGCAACGAAGGGGTATCCCACCTTGAGGCATCCTTTGAAGCCAGGGACTTGATGGACTTCGGGCTTTCCGGAGCGTGGGCTGGCGTGCGGGCGTTGAATCAAATTTTGCCGTTCATGAACGCGCGCCTCCAGGGCCTCCGAAAGCTAGGTGTCGGATACAACGACGATCCAAAGCGAATGATGTATGTCGTTGGCGCTTTAACTTTAGCTACCATCGCTCTGTCGCTGGCGTTTAAGGATGATGATGACTTCAAAAAACGTAGCGATTCAGACCGTAATAATTATTGGTGGTTCAAGGTTGGCGGGATAGCTTATCGAATCCCTCGCCCGTTTGAAATTGGCGCGGCAGCTACTGCCATCGATAATTTCTCGGCGCTGTTTTACGATTCGAAGAACACCAACATCGATCGCTTTACAACGCAGATGTCGGAGTTAATCAACGGCCAGCTTGCCATGAACCCAATCCCGCAAGTATTCCGGCCGCTGATCGACGTGTACGCCAACAAGGACGCGTTCTCTGGCCGTCCGATTGAATCCATGGCAATGCAACGTTTGCGCCCCGAGGACCGATACACGAACAACACGTCTGAGCTGGCCCGTCTCTTGTCTAAGTCAGGTGTATTCGTTGATCCGGTTAGTTTGGTGGCCGGGACTGGAGTACGTCAGCTTTCGCCTGTTCAGATTGATTCTCTGATTAAAGGATACTTCGCTGGCGCCGGCGTGTTTGCGGTAGCTGGTGCTGATGGTCTGCTGCATCACACGTTGATCGACCGTGGCGCTGCGCTGCCTGTCCCTCTCAAAACGCTCACTGGGTCGTTCGCCGAGGATCTGCCATCGAATAGTAGCCGGTACGTTGACATGCTCTACAAGACGGCCCAGGACGTCGAGCAAACCTATGCCAGCTATCAGAATGCAGTGAAGCAGGGCGACATCGAGAAAGCGCGCGGCATCATGAAGGATGAAGGCGCGACCATCGCGAAGTATCACATGATCGAGTCGCTGAAGAAAAACGAAAGCCGTATCGGTCAGGTGATCCAGCGCACTATGAACGATAAGACTTTGACTGGTGAGCAGAAGGCGGAAACAATCCGGAGGCTGAAGGCTGTGCAAGATAAGATCGCACGGCAACTTGTTGCTCGGTGATAAAATGACGCATCACCGGTGCGCTTCGAACGCACCGGCGACACTTCCCATCAATCAACTATACGGAGTTGATCATGAGCGATCACGATTCTACCACTGGAAAAGTCTGCCGAGACTGCAAGCAGTACAAGCAATTCTCTGAATTCGGTATCCACAAGTACAGTAAGGACAAGCTTAACTACCACTGCAAATCATGTGCATGTATCAGAAGTAAGGCATATGTAGCTTCCAATAAGGAAGCCGTTGCAGCCAGGAAGAAGGAATATCGAGCAAAGCCCGAGACGAAAGCAAAAGATGCGGCATCGTTCAAGGCATACAAGGAAAAACACAAAGACGAATTACGTACGAAACGCATAGAAAAGTACCAAACTATGACGCCGGAACAACGAGAACGAAAGCGCCAGTTGAACCGGGAATATTGGGATCGCCATAATAAGGCCATCAATGCACGCCGCAATTCCAGAGAGTGGACGCCGGAAGCTATCGAGAATAATCGTGTATGGCATTCCGAATGGTACAAGTTGAATAGGGATAAAATCCTTCAACAAAGAGCTCAGTACTATCAAGAGAACCGTGATCGCGTAATCGCCAATGTGCGCAGCTACGAGCGAGCCAATCCTGACAAGGTCCGGCTGCTTGGCAGGGTCAAGGCCCATCGCCGACGCATTCGCCTGGAAGCGGCCGGCGGCGATAACTACACGCGCCAGGACATCGAGCGGATCTATGAGTTGCAGCGCGGGTGCTGCGCGGCGTGCACGAAGAAGTTGAACGGGAAATATCACATCGACCACCGGATACCTGTGGCGAAGGGTGGCAACAACACGAAGGAGAACATCGACTTGCTTTGTCCGCCATGCAATCACAGGAAGTCAGCCAAGTTGCCGCATGTGTTCGCGCAGGAGAACGGAAGGTTGATCTAGCTAAACAAGGGTGAGGTATCCCTGCTCTAGGAAGTTGAGCACTTCGGCGGTCACGATGAAGACGCCGGCCCAAATCCAGAGCAGCGATTCCCACAGCTTGCGCTGCTTGCGAGTGGTGAGGGCGTAGAAGGCAACAACCGCCAGCCATGCGCCCCAAAAGATAATGGTTCCCATGCATAAATTATAGGCATGAAATATGTACCGTAGGTAATTTACAGACGGTACGCTGGTAAAATGGCGATACTCAACAACACTTCACAAAAAGGAATTGACATGAACAAGAATCCACAAATGGCAACCGGCGCCGGCGGCGGCAAACAGAAGCCACCAAAGCCCACCGACACAAAGCCAAAGAACAAATGAACGGCTGGCGCTCCCGTATTTTCCTTGTCATTGTCATAGCGAGCGCTATGGCTGGGCACTCATTGGCGACGGCATCATTGCCTAACACCGATGAGGGGATGGCTATATTCCACGGGAGCGCCGCTGCAGTTGACTTCATTTTGCTGTACAGCGTGCCGCGCTTCTTAGCCGGCCGCTTATGCACCGACACACAAATCCTGTGTCTGGTGTCTTGTTTTGCAAATCTCCCTGGCTTTTTAGCCTACCGGGCCTATGCCTCGCCTGACTTCTACAACACATTTATGTGGAGTCTTGCGTATGTGCAATTTGGCAGAATTTTATTGGTGGACCACCATGGCGCTGACTATTTGGTTTTCGATCTGGATCGCCGTCTTGGTCGTAGCGGGCGCCCGAATTATCTTAGAGCGAAAAGTCTATGAACGAACCAAATACCGTATGGCACGGCGTAGTCCAGGCAATCGACTCGGCAGCCAGTAATCCAAAGGTCGCGACAGCATTTGCGGCAGGAACAGCCGCCGCCGGCGGGGCGCTGAAACTCGATATGGTCCAAAGCGTCATCGGTACCATGAGCCTCGGCATCGGCATGCTGACTGGTGCCGTCGTGCTGGGCATCCAGCTTATCAAACTGATTCGCGTGTGGAAAGCCTGGAAGGCTGATGCGCCTGAGCCGGAGGACTTAAAATGAAACTCTTCGCAAAGTGGTTTCACCGTATGGCTGATCGCTATCCTATCCTTATGGCGTTAGCCAGTCTGTACTTCCCAGGAATTGTTAAATGACCTCGGCCAGCTTGCAGCAAATCGCATCCTCTTCGTACTCAGCGTCGGCGAGAGCCTGAAGGAATGAGATGAACGACCACCTCTTAGCCGAAGAACTGCGCAACGACGAAGGCGAGAAGCTGACGTCATACCTTGACACCAAGGGCTATCTAACCATCGGCGTAGGCCACCTGATTGACCCGAAGCGAGGTGCCAATCCTTCCCCGTTCGGCATTGACCTTCGCAACGGAGGCAAGATCACCGAAGCCCAATCCGAGGCGCTGCTGCTGATGGACATCAAAGAGAAGGCGGCTGAGCTTGATCGCCGCTTGCCGTGGTGGCGAACCCTGTCGGACAACCGTCAGCGCGTGCTGGCTAACATGGCTTTCCAGCTTGGTGTATCCGGCCTTCTCGGCTTCAAGAAAGCGCTGGCAGCTATCCGCGCCGGCGAGTACGTGAATGCACGCCTGCACTTACTGGATTCCGATTGGGCGCGTCACGATTCGCCGAAGCGTGCGCGCCGCTTGGCTGACCGTATGGTGCAAGGATGACTCCGCGCGAATGGATGCTGGCGGTACTGGCCGGCTTCGGTCTGCTTATCATCCTGACGCTTTGGCGCGCGCACCGCAATGCTCTGCAGCAGTTCAATGCATTCGACTTGGTCATGGAGAACGGGCGAGTGAGCAAGATCGCCTTCTCCTACATGCTAGTGCTACTGGTATCCACTTGGGTGATCGTGCTCATGGCGTGGCGCGACAAGCTAACGGACGCCATGTTCGGCCTATGGCTGGCGGCTTGGGTTGGCCCGCTTGTGGCTAAAATTGTGTTCAACAAAGCGGACATGCCGGGCATCATTTCCACCAGCACATTGACGCAGCAAACCACCGAGGTAACGAAGCCATGAGCCTAATCCCAACTTGGCCGATTGCTGTCGGCGCGCTGGTAGTCGGCCTTTCCGCTGGCGGCTTCGGTGCCAAGCTGTGGTACGCCGACACCATCGCTGATCTGAAAATCGCCGCAGCCGAAACGAAGAGCGACGAGGCGAACGCGATATCGCAGGCATCGCAAGTGGCGCTGTCTGACTACAAGACCGCTGCCGAAGTGATCGCTGCCGCCGCTCTCGGCGCGCAGACCGATATGACATCCGCCTTAGCCCAGCTCGCCGCCATCCGAAAAGGACAGAAAAATGCGCCACCTCCTAAGCTGCCTGACGATTGCCGTCCTGGTCCTATCCGGCTGCGAAACCTTGCCGAAAGCGCCGCCGAAGCTGACCGCGCCATCTCTGGATCAGTTCCTCGCAAATGACTGCTCACTGATCGGCGAGACGCCGACGACCGACGATTACGATGTATTGCAAGACTGGGTGCAGGACATCCTGATACCTCGTTATATTGACTGTGCCATCCGTCACCGCAAGACAGTGGACGCGTGGCCGAAGTAGGCTATACTGCCTAGGCAAGAAGGTCACCAGCGCCATCATGGCTGACATTGTCAGTACGGTGCAAGCTCCGCGAGGTTGAAACCCTCAATCGAAAGATAGCCTGATATCTTGCCCAACTAAAATCCCTGGCTTAGGCCGGGGATTTTTCTTTGGCGCGACGCTCCAGAAGTTCGGCGACCGCCTTTTCTGCACTTTCGCTGCAGTTACAAGACACAACGCCATTAGCGCGATAACGCTGGTTTTTCTTAGCGTGATACATCTCGACATCACGCCAGTATTCCATCTCGTCGCCCGGGTCGCCGACCAGTGCATACATCTCGGTCGCGACTTCAACAGGCGGACGCCCGAAGCCGGTGAAGCACATTGCGTTGTGGTACCAGTCGGACGGTATGCGATCATCCCAAATAAGGCCGGAACGAAGTTTTCCATAATCGCTATCCCATGACCAGACGTAGACCTTGACCTTACCGTCATCCAGAAAACGACGGCATGCCATCTGAAGATTCTCCGACCAGAAATTGAGGATACGCGTACCGTCGCTCAGTGCGAAGTAATTGCCGAACGGTAGCGGGAATGGGCTATCGGTATTGATGCCTACACATGATTGCATTCCCACTCGCGCAGGCAGCATTAAGATTTCAGGATTATTCATCACGCTTCCTCTTCTTCGAAATTATTAGTGCTACTTTGGTTACAGCACCCAGCGCAAGACGCATCCTCTGCCGCCTTGTCGTACTTGCAGCCCAGCTCAAAGCGGCTCGTCACCTCAACGTAGACCGGCACGCGAACAGGTACGCCGCGATCCTCGTATGTTGGCGACCATCCGGCTTGTGCTGTGTACTTGCCGGTGAAGTCGCGAGGCGTGTTATAGCAGCCTGGGCGCGGCGTCATTTTCTCTCCAAGAATTCGCGGATACGATGTTTTTCAGAATCAAATATACCGCCGCCGTCGCATTCCTGAAGGATCTTAGCTATCTCTTGGAGCAACAATCGGGCGGCATCAAGTTCAACCTCTTTCTTTTTTGCGTAAGCGCTTAATTCCTTGGCTTTCCATCCTCCGTCAAAGTGATCTTGCGTCAATCCTTCGCATGCGTTCCAGCAAGCAGCGAGGCGGTGCGCATTTTTCAGTGCATCCTCTGCACTGACCTGATGCGATATTAAGCTACCATCCTTGCTTGTAAATATCTGCAGAGGACGGCACAAGGCCACTGCCTTATTCCCGTCCATAATGGTGGCACCCATGCTGTTTGCATCTGTTCCTATAACGGTAAGCATCACTCCTCCTTTTTGCCGGCAGCGGCAAGCAATTCAGCTAAGTGCTCACGCGCGCCGTCTTCGTTGACCTCGGCGCACCAAGCACGATGCTCTGCAACTGTGAGCGCGGAACGAAGATCATCGATTTCAGCCTGAGCTAGTTCAACAGCTAAGTCGGCACATTCCCGCTTGCCACTCTTACCCATGCGCTCCTGCCACGTTTCAATTGGGACGCAACCCGGAATAGCCTCCATCTTCACCGCCCACTCCACCAGCTCGCGCCAAGTAGCAGAGCAGACCATCACGCCGGAGTCTAGGTCGCGCTTGATTTGGGCAATGTTCATGGCTCAGTCCCAGCGATCGATTTTGTACACTTGGGATTGGCCGGCGCCACTTACGCGTACCATAGTAGGGAAGGAGTTGCCGCCTTGGCGCAGATCGATGCCGATGGCAGATCCTTCGGACAGGCCGGTCATCTTCGCTTTGTTCGAGTAGCTTTCCATTACGCTGCGAACTTCGCGAAGTTCCGACCGCAGGATAGACGGGAACAGGCCAGCACTGGCGGATCGGGTTTCACGCGCGCCATCCACCAGCAGAACCAGCCCGTCGCCCTGATGCTGGAACTTCTGCTCAGCCTCATCACCCCAGCGCGCCGGCAACCGCGTGATACCAGCTACTTCCGACCAGCCGATTTGCAGCCCATATTGCGCTGGCGTGGCGCCACCGTGCCATACGTACCAGGCGAAAGAATGGTCCCACTGGAACAACTTTGGAGCATCCGAGTTGACGGCGGCGGTGATCGTGATGAAGTGGGCGGTATTGCCAAGTTGCACTTCGATCTTTTCCGCATCTGTCACAACTGTACGCACGAATTTTTCCAGCGTAATGCTGATCGGAGGCGCAGTCATGCTTGGCGCAGCGGCGCTGGACTTCGGCTGTAGGTGGCCAAATACACCGGCAGGTTTAGACGCAACGGGTTGTTTCGGTTTCCATAGTTTCGGGACTTCCTCGAACAGGGCCACGCGACGTTCCAGCGCCGGCGCCAAGCCCATCGCGGCGAACATCTTTTCGGCTTGAGCTATCGCGCCGGCGGTAGGGGCAGCTTGTGGGCGTTGATAGGCCAACGGGTGCATCTTGGCGTTCCAGCGAGTTTGCGCCTGCTCGAATGTCTTGCCGTCAGCGATATCATCAAGCAGGGTGGCAATCATGCTGGCGCGCGGGTGGCACAAGCCTGACGGCGCTGCGGCGACCGCACGATAGATCAGGTTGCTGCGCAGGTTGGCTCCGGTGCTGGTAGCTTTGATCGCATGCAGGTCTACCATGAATTGTGCTTGGCCGAGCGCGGCGACGCTGTTGCCCAGTTGGTCGTCCTTCAGCAGCTTCAGCGCCATATCGCAAGTCTCCTTGTTGTACTCAGCCAACGCATGGCAAACGCTGCCGAACTCTTCGCGCTTGAGCGAAGCCGCAGCAAATGCCGACACGGTGACCGGACCACGATAGATTCGCGCCTCGGCCGGCACCACGGCGAAATGGTTCCAAAGGCCGGAGCCATCCTTTCTCTCACCGCTGGCGAACTCACCATACTGGCGGGCGGTGGACAAAAACGGCTTGGTCAGCTTGGCGCGCTGTACGAGGCGCTGCATGCGGCCGACCGCATCTTTATATTGGGAAGGCGCTTCAGCCAGTTCCCAAATAGCGGACAGCACATGACCATCCGCTCCGACGTAAGCTAGGCCGCCGAAGTGATCGATGAAGGATTTGCAGCACGAGCAGGTATGATACTGGCGCTCTGCCCCTTCCGGGAATCCAGCCAGATACGCCTCATACAAGCCACTAGCATCGGTTTCGAAGATTGGGCCGGTCAGCGTGTTGAAACGATCGCTGATGTTCTGGACAAAATTGTTGTACTCGATGCCGTGTTGATGTTGATCCGAAATCATATTATTCCTTTAAATAAAAAAGGACTTTTATGCACGGTCCCAGTTTTCACCGGGTTGGAGGAACTGGTATCAGCTACCAGCCACCGTGCATAAAAGTCCTAGCTGAATTTTTCGCGCCCTCCAAGGCACATTGCAATTCTACATCAATTCTTCCCCGCATCAAGTTCTTTGATGCTCTTGTCCAGTTCTTTGTTTTCGCGCCACAGCCGAATCATTTCCTTGATGTCGCAGTAGATCATGCGGAAAATGTAAATGAGCCAGACGCCCCATACGGCCAGAATTATCCAGCCCAGCGGCTCGACGTTTTCCATGGCTTACCCAATCGAGGTGATGGCGTTGCGCTCAGCCTCAAGGCGCGCATACAACTCCTGGCGCTCCTTGTTGACCTTGAGCGGCGGGGCGATGCGGACTTGGCGCAGCGCTTCCTCTGCTTTCAGGCGGGACTCTGACGGTATCCAGAAGCGCACATTGCGGCCGGCCTGAGTGCTGCGGATAGCCATGCTGCCGCCGAGTTCGGATAGCACCGGGCGCAAGCTGGCTTGCCCGAAGCCGGTTGCCGTCGAGATTGCGGCAAGCGTTAGACCGTCTTCGCCAGCAGTAGCGAGAGCGTCGAGAATGTCGCGGCGGATGTCGGATGGTGTGGTCATAGTTTTATACTCTGTCAAAATATTTGCCGCTTATTACATCAATGCTCTCCAGCGACTTATCGGAGAGGTTGCGTGCATCGTACTGGGCGCCGGCGAGCGCTGCAAATCTGCGCACGGCCTCAGCGTCTTGCGGCTCCAGCTCGCCAACGATGCGCGCTAAGGCTTGGAGCTGCTGGCCTCGTAGGCTGTAAAGTAGGGCGTAGTCGGTTTTCATGGCAAGTCATCTACATCATCGCCGAACATGGCGCGCACGACAGCGCGGCATATGGCGATCAGTGGGGTGGAACCATTGGCGCTGTACGCGTCGTAAGCCCTCCATCCCTCTACGCGCTCAACTACGTTGAGGCTATGCTTCTCCACCAGCGGACCGGCCACCGCCCAGTTCGTGCTGTAGTCGATCCGTATCACCGCGCACGGCTCGCCGTTCCGATACGCCATCTTGCGCACGCAAAATTGTTTCGGCGCGTGAGGATCGTCCGGACGCTGGGCGTCGCGGATTTCCAACTCGTCGGCCGGCACGCCCTCAGCGCGGGCGGTCCAGAAGTCCAACAGAGCGCCGGTTAATTCAGAGGTCATCATGGCATCACCTTAAAGTGTTCGTCGTTAAATTCATGCACCCAGCGCGAGGCCGATTCCATGCGAGAGGCGCGTACGTCCTCGGCTGGGGCGCGTTCTTCGGTCAGTGGCAGGAGCAACAGCCACGGTCTAGGCGCATCGCCGAAGAGGATGCTTGGCCAGCGTCTAACAACCTCCCAGCGGTCGCCGTGCTGCTTGATGATCTGCTTGCCGCGCTTGGTTTGCGGGACCAGTGTGACGATTCTCATGCTGGCTCCTTTCCAGTGCCACCGCATGCGCCACACTTTGGCGAGCCGTTGGTGTCATAGTGGCCGCTGCCGTTGCAAGCGTAGCACTTCCGCTCCTTCGGCTTCGATTCCGCAAGCTGCTTGCCCAGTGCAATAGCAGCGCGCATTTTCTTGTTGGGCTTCATGCTGGCTCCTTTGCGTAAAACTTGATGTCGTCGGTCGGGGCGAGCGGCAGCGCTCCGTTATCACCTAGCCCGCCAGCGATGTGCATGATGATCTGCAAGCGCTCTTGCGGCAGGTTGACGCGGTAAGCTCTTCCTTCTACTTCTACGAAGATGACTATCTTGTCGATGGTCGCGGTTGTCATGGCAGCTTTTCCCGGCTAAGAATGTCGGCGGCCAGCATATCCAACCGGCGTCGAGCGGAAGCGTTTTTTTCCTTTTCAAGTGGCGATGGCTCATGCTTGGTCCAGAATTTATCCTCTGCGGGGAATAGGACTCCCTCAGCGCGGCCTCGCTCGCTCACACCCACCTTAGCGAAATACTCGTCCATGCTTTCGCCGGGCGGCGTCGGGTTGCGGTAGTCTTTGAGCGGCGTCCTGAGGCTGTCCATGCTGGCAAATAAGCTTGGTTCGCGCATGCCCTCGACCAGGTTAGAGGCGTTGCTTAGATCAACGTCGAAGCGCGGCGGCACTGGGCCGGCCAAGTTTTCATCGTGGTAGTCCAGCGTGTCGACGCGCCGGCAGTACGAGATGAACCAGCAGACGAACAGGATCAGCGCCACGCAGACCAGGAACAGCGTGTACAGGTCGCGCAAGCCTTCGGGGGTGAGGAAACGTTCAGCGAATTCCATGGTGCTCTCCTTATACAAACTGCAAATGCTGGATGACCAGATAGAGCGCATAGCAAGCGCCAGCAAATATCGTGATGATGCCCACCGCAGCCAGATAGAACACGGTCACAAGACCGTCAAGATTGATGAAGCCGCGTTGCTTTTTCATGTTGCTCTCCTAGTTGTGGTCAAACGCCAGAACGGCGGCGCGATTTCTTTGTTTTCAGCTGGAACAATTCCCACGCATCAGCAGGCATAGTGCCGTCCTTCTCCCATGTACTCCACGTCCGCGCTGTGCGGCTCGCTGGCCGAAGCACGCGGATTGCCTGGAGCTGCGTGAGGCCGGCTGACTTGCGCGCGGCTTTGATTTCTTCTTTGGTTGGCATTGCCTCTCCCTTAGTCGTCATATGGGAAGCTGCTTGGGAAGTCGTCGGCGCTGATATCGTCGGGCACGATCACCTTGGTTTTGGCGGTGTGCAACTGGAACAGCAGTTTTTCGAAGTCGCGTAGCGGGCCGATGAACAGCTTTTTCTTAGTGTCGTCGCCATTGATTTGAAGGCTAAACACTTCGCTGTTGTGGATGCCAATGCGGAAATCGCAACTGTATTCGCTGGTGCCGCTTTCCTTATCCAGCGAAATATAGGTGAAGCCGGTATGCTTTGCCTCGATCAGAAGCGTGAAGTCATCGCCGGCTTTGTCCTCGCCATACGCCTTGATGAACGCCTCGATGATTTCCTCGACGGTGATTTCGGCCGGCGCCGGTGCTAGCAACTTAGCCATGTCGGCTTCCAGCCGCTTCGCGAAGTCGCTTTCCATCTGCGCATCCATTTGGCGGCGAATGATGTTCAGGACCAGGTCGCCGTACGACGGCAGGTCCATGTCTTTCAGGTTGACGCCGATGGCCTGGCTGACCTTGTCCTTCAGCTCCTTGCCGAAGTCGCTGTAGCTGCGCAGGTGGTCGCTGATGGCGCTGGCGATGGTCTCGTTCAGCTTGGTCTCGATCGCGGTCTCGATCGCACCGGATGCGACTACCTTGTCGAAGGCTACCGCAACTGCGTTTTTCAATGCGTCCATATTTAATATCTCCAATTCCGCCGCGCGGTATGCGCTGCCCATAAACAACATCGTACGCCACACCAGCGCATCACGCAAGCGCTATTACAGCGTGTTGCATCCCCGTCACGCCAGCCGCTTCACCTCCGTGCGCCCGCTGGCGATCTGCTTGGCCTTCTCGACATTGCCCAACAAGCGCACTTGCAGCGGCTGGAAGATACCGGCGCTGCCGTTCTGCGCGTTCGCTATGCCCACCAAGTACGCCGGGTGGTCGGGCGTCTCGCCGGTCATCTTGTAGCCCTGGTAGCGCGTCACGAACTCCTTGGCGGTGAACGGCCATTCTTTGTCGTCTTTGCCGCCGATGACAGCCCAGCCGCCCATGTCTTGCAGTACGCGGTGGATGATCGGATCGTCAAAGGCGACGTCGGCATACGGCCCGACAACACGCACGGCGCGGTCGACCTTGCTCCAGGCGATTTGCCCTTGGTCCGACGTCCGGCCGATCAGCATCTTGTTGAAGTCGCTGACCAGAGGCATCCAGCGCCCGGACTCGTCGGGGAGCTGCGTGTGCGCCCATGCGGCTTTCTCGATGGCTTCGTAGTCGTACTGGCGCAGACCTTCCCAATACATCGCGATCACGCCCTTGGAAGTGGTCTTGTTGTAGTAGTCGGCCAGCGCCACAATCAGGGCGGCGAAGCGCTTCTTTTCGTCAAGGTTGTCGATCATGGCTGAGGCTCCTTAAAACCGCGCCATTGGACATGCTGCTGAGAAGTATAACCACCGTCAAGATATACCCAATGGTTCCCATTCCACAAACGGAGCCGCTCACAGCAATTGCATGGCAACCGAATTTCGTAGATGCCTACACGCACTGGCTTGCTTTTCTTTGGAAGCCAATCAGTTAAAACGCTCATTTCCCCTCCAGCCAATCAAGTGCTGCGTTTGCGGTAGCCTGGCCGTGCTTGCCCAAGCGCGAACTGTCGAAGCCCGGCTGATAGCGAGGCGAAGCGCGGCGCTCCTTCAGTGGGTACAGGTCAGACCAGCTATTTTCCGTCGACTGGTCAAGGATCTTTTCGATGTCGTCGCCGGCGTCGCGGAAGGCAGCCAGCGCCTTGAACTTCAGTTCGATGGCGCGATCGGTCATAGGCCTCTTGATCTTCTTGCGCATCTCAACGTAGCCGGCCCATGCTTCGGAGGGTATCCAGTCAGGAGTAATCATGACAGCGATTCCTTTTTCAGTTCCTGCAAAGCGGCGATCAGAGTGTCGACGTGCACGACTTGAATGATAATCACGTTGTCGTCTTCGCCATATGGCGCGACTTGGCGCAGCACCACAGCGCCATCCTCATTGAGATATGCTTGGGTTTCGGCTTGGCTCATAATGATCGTGCTCACGCTACCTCCAGTTGAAACTTCGCCCACTCGCCGGCGACCCATTTGATGCCTTTAGCCGTGAACTTGGCTTGCACGTATGCATGCTCGTTCGCTTCGCCGGTCTTCACCTCAAAGCGGCCGGCGTCAATGTGCGGCTGGTACGGAGTCAGACGGCCACCCAAGCGATACATGATGGATTGCTTGGCAAGAAACGCCTTGAACGCTGGCTCTTTCACCTTGAGCAGTTTGCAGACTTCGCGGAAGCCCATGCTACCCGTTTCGCTTTCGACGTATCGGTCAACGAATTCCATAGCTGGCGCGGCGATAGCCAACTGGGCGGCCTGTTGCTGAATAGTCTCTTGCTGGTCAGCAGCTAGGCGCAAGGCATCAGCGAACGTTTTCGGGATCTTGAACCCAACCACAGTTTGTGGATTGGATTCCAGCGCAAGCCACCGATCAATGATCCTGGCTCGCAGTTCAGCACTGTAACCAGAAGCAACCACCATCGTGTCACGGTAGCTCAGATTGAACTCGGTGTAAGTCTGCCCGTTCTGCTGGTGCGTGTAGGGGGTCTCATTTCCAGCAATGACACCCTCCCGATTAAGCTTTCGAATGGTTGCCATTACGTTGTGATGATCGCTACCAACAGCCTCGGCGATTTGCCGGCTAGTCATGGTGCGCTCTACGTTTTCGGTCAGTTGCATTTTTCACCTCTGTAAGCTTTATGTTTTCGGTCGCACATTGCGCAAAGCGGTAAATCGCTTTCATCGACCAGCCCGTAGTTGTTTGGATTCAAGCCACCAGTGGAATATTGCCTACAGAAAGTATCTGTACCCTTCCAAAGATGTTTGATCTTAGCTTTTAGTTTATTAATCAAGTACATTCACTTCCTTAGTTATATTTAGTTATCCAAGAGGCTCTGAGCGAACGAGTCCCTAAGCTAGAAACTAGTTCCTTTAAACTGATATCCAGTGAGGACGTCGGTCACGCGCCAGTCGTTCGCAGAATCGGCACTAGCTTCGCCACCGATATGTGAGGTATCTCATCTGCTTTCAGCCCCAGGTACCTCTATCAAGCTGTTACCGCCTAGGGTTAGGAATTCCCCAGCAACAGCCACTATGAAATTGGTGTTTCGTTTTCATTAGACGAAAAAAAAGCTGCTTTAGTAAGAAACCTGGTCGAACCCCCTTTAGAGGGGCAGGTTTCTTGCTAGAGCAGCTTCATATAAGATTGGTTCGACGCAATCAATAGCTAGAATCTTACGTGAGTTGCCTAACATACGCAACGGAAATTTTTCCTATTTCCAATGACTCGCAGAAAAGCTACATTCCCCGAGTCAGTAGTATTGCTTGCTCGCCTGAATCAGCAGAGGCGCAAACAGCGTCTTGATGCGCGCTTTCCTCGCTACCTTGCGCTCTTGCCGCAAGCCGTCGCGCTCCTTCTGCGTGAGCGGCTGTAGCTTGCAAGCGCGATCCTTGCCTGCCCCAGCAGAGAGGCGCTGCACGAATGTTCCCGTGTTGTTGCGCTTCTCCCGCCGCCAGCCTGAGACATGGCACCAGCGGGCCGCATGCAGCTTCTCGACGGCGTTCTGCACGGACCCCTTGGTTAGCCCTGTCATGGCGATTATCTCGGCTCTGGTGGCTGGCATAGCGGATAGAACTGCGTCTATGCGGTCCATGCTGCATCCTTTCGGTGGTTGACTACAGCGTCACATCGTAGGTAGGCTTTATAATCGGTAGCCAACCGCAAACGGTGCACCCTGTCTCAGAAACGGCCACACCATCGCGGAACCGCCATTTACGATATACCGAGTCAAAGAACCCAATCGCTACTTCACATGATTCGTCGCCTGCGGTTACTTCTTGGAAGGCTACCCATACTTCTGCCCCATGCGGTGGGGCACTTGCCGGATGATCGCTGTTCCAGTCTTTCGATTTCATATTTCCCTTTCAGTGGTGGCGGTGAGCTAGAGCAGAGAGGTTTGTTCTTGCTTTGGTGCAGCCGGGGCGAACAGTTGGCCTTGCGCGACGGCACGCTCGATACGTGCACATGCAGCATCAAAATACTTTGCCTCGCGCTCGATCCCGACAAAGCGACGGCCGGCCATCACAGCAGCTACGCCAGTTGTACCGCTGCCCATGAATGGATCGCAGATACGCTCAGCTTTGGGAATGAACGACAAGCACCAGTGCATCAGGTCGACCGGTTTCTGTGTAGGATGGTCTCGTTGCCAGCCGTTAACTGGGTGCATGAAGTGCTTGCTGTTCATGTCGATGTTGGTCCAGCAAAGCTCAACGCTTGCCATCGTCTGTACGCCGTTGATTTTTACCCATACCAGCCAGCCACGTGACGCCGGTACCGGATAGTAGTTGCCGCCCCAAAGCATCATGACAGGGGCGATTGGGGTAAGCATCTGAAGAAGATCCGGTACCGGCTGCGCGTCCCAGTCGCCTAACGTCTTCATGCCGCCTTCGCCAGTCGAAAAACGCTTAGTTCCGCCCGTCATCTTGTCGCCGAGTCCATATGGAGGATCGCTAACCACTGCGTCACATAGCCCAATAAGCGGTAAGATTTCCGAACTATCGCCATGCCACATTTCGGCGCCTCCGATGATGACCGGCCTCATGCTGCGTCATCCGGCATGGCCGCTAAAGCCGCCCGCTGAGAGCTAATCTTTAGCGCTGTCATAGCCTGAACATGGCGGCACTCAGTAAGCGCAGCTTCGGCCTTGTCTATGTTCTCGTTGATCTGGTTGAGCGCGTTCTCAAGCTCGTTTAGGCGCTTGGCTGCTAGGTAT